>Ga0310122_10000019_pt1 | contig 136223 bp, 108 predicted proteins | sample CB6_Bottom_1051__FD_203503 | JGI IMG/M metagenome (GOLD analysis project Ga0310122, IMG submission 203503) | Marine microbial communities from Western Arctic Ocean, Canada - CB6_Bottom_1051 | ecosystem: Environmental > Aquatic > Marine > Oceanic | place: Canada: Western Arctic Ocean... | reverse complement strand
CTGAACAAGCAAAACTTCAATGTGAATAATATTTAAAATGCTTTCCAAAATAGCGTGGGAATAATAAGTAATTTCCACGTTTTCCCCCACAAAAGAAATTATTCAACACTTAACGATAATAGAGCCGGTTTTTTACTCTCTAACTGTTCAATTTTCTCAATAAATGCCGGAATATCTTCAACAATCGCCTCAGTTTGTCCATACCGTGCTTGCTTACAAATAGCAGGTTTACTTTCACCACGCCCGCGTAAATCAGCTACGTAACAACAATACCCTTGTTCAGCTAAAAAAGGCGCTAACCCTTTATTGCTATGAGTGTAAAATATTTTGCCATTTTCTACCGCGCCATGAATTAATAGCACCACAGGCCCACTTGGCTGCTGGTTGGCGATACGACGCAAATGCAGTGTTTGATGGTCACCTAATTTAATAAAAACAGACTCTTGAGTAACTGCCAAAGCGAATTCCTTATAATTGCTAACAACTCATCCTACCAGTAATAACTGGTAAGCCAAAGGGAAAATTATGCACTTTTTCTGTCTGTATTTGTTACTATTGGCTTTTATTCCTGTTGTTAAAAAAGCCTCATGAAAGCAAAATCAACTCGTTCTAAATTACATCCGCGCAATCAACACAAAAATGGTTACGATTTTAATTTGCTTACCTCGCAAACCCCTTCGTTAACTGCTTTTTTAATTACGACTCCAACAGGCAATCAAAGTATTGATTTTAGTAATAACTTAGCTGTAAAAACCTTGAATCAGGCGTTATTAAAAAGTCATTACAACATTAACTTTTGGGACATTCCTGAGCACAACTTATGCCCACCTATTCCAGGTAGAGTAGATTATATTCATTACTTAGCTGACTTACTCAGCGAAGATAACCAGCAGGTTATTCCCACTGGCCGACAAATTAAAGTGCTTGATATAGGCACTGGCGCTAACTTAGTTTACCCGCTAACGGGCAATAGCGAATACCAATGGCATTTTACTGGCAGCGACATAGACTCTGCAGCAATAAAAATAGCCAAGCAACTCGCTCAGTTCAATAATCTAAAAATAACGCTTAAACAACAAAAAAATCCCAAGCATATTTTTAAAGGGGTGATTAATGCGAAAGATTTGTATCATTTAACGATGTGTAACCCGCCATTTCACGCCAGTGCAGAAGAAGCCAGTAAAGGCAGTGAACGTAAATGGAAAAACTTAGGCAAAGCGCCTTCGCAAGCACTTAATTTTGGCGGACAAAGTAATGAGCTGTGGTGTGAAGGTGGTGAGTTAGCATTCATTTCTAACATGATCAAAGAAAGCAGGGTTCACAGTGACCAAGTAATTTGGTTTACCTCGTTGGTTTCTAAAAAAGAAACTCTAGCAGCCTTAGAAGCACAGCTAAAACAACAGCCTATTAGTGAATTTAAAATTGTTGAAATGGCACAAGGGCAAAAAGTCAGTCGCTTTATTGCATGGAGCTATTTTGATAAAGCCACCCGAGAACAAATTTGTGAAGAATTAGTATAAAGCCACTTAAGGACACCCCATGATAGATTTTCGCTCAGATACAGTAACAAAACCGTGCAGCAAAATGCGGGATATTATGTATCATGCCCCCGTCGGCGACGACGTTTATGGCGATGATGAAAGTGTAAACCAATTAGAAGCTTATGCTCGATTACGTTTTAATGTGCAAGATGCACTTTTTTGTAGCTCAGGCACACAAACAAATCTGCTTGCATTAATGGCCCATTGTGAACGCGGCGACGAGTATATATGTGGCCAAAATGCTCATAACTACAAGTTTGAAGGCGGTGGCGCTGCCGTTTTAGGCTCTATTCAGCCACAGCCTATTGAAAATGAAGCCGATGGTAGTCTATGTTTTACTAAAATTGCTGCAGCAATTAAACCCGATGATAGCCACTTTGCAAAAACCCGCCTGTTAAGCCTTGAAAACACCATAGGTGGTAAAATACTCGGTATTGATTATTTACTCAAAGCACGCGAATTTGTTAACCAACATAACTTAGCACTGCATTTAGATGGCGCTCGCGCTTTTAATGCCGCTGCCGAGCTTAACGTTGATATTAAAGAAATAACCCAACATTTTGACTCTGTATCTATTTGCTTATCAAAAGGATTAGGTGCACCTGTGGGTTCATTATTGCTTGGTTCAACAGCATTGATAGCCAAAGCAAGACGCTGGCGAAAAGTGCTTGGCGGCGGTATGCGCCAAGCGGGTATATTAGCTGCTGCGGGGCAATATGCTTTAGAAAATAACACTCAACGTTTAGTCGATGACCACGCTAATGCACGTTATTTAGCAAAGCAGTTAAATAACGTGGCAGGTTTTAACGTAAACATGAGTAATACCACAAACATGGTTTACGCTACGTTTGATAACAACATAAACATCACAAAACTAGCAGCCGATTTAAAAGCACAGGACATTGTGTTTAGCCCAAGTAAGCAACTTAGGCTAGTAACCCATTTAGGTATTACCAAAGCGGATATAGATACCTTTATTAAAGCCTTAACGGCCCATATTTAACGCGGCTTTATAATGTTTGCGGCACACCGATTCATAACGGTCGTTGCCGCCAATTTCTACTTGGTTGCCATCGGCAATAGCCTCGCCATTTTCATCGGTACGTAATACGTGATTTGCTTTACGCCCACAATGACACACCGTTTTAAGCTCAATTAACTTATCAGCCCAAGCAAGTAAATATTGCGAGCCGCTAAATAACTCACCTCTAAAGTCGTTTCTTAAGCCGTAACACAATACGGGAATACCTAACTCATCGACTACATCGGTTAACTGCATAACTTGATCTTTAGATAAAAACTGACATTCATCCACGAGTACACAATGGCGTTTTTTATCACTATTGAGCGATTTAATTAGCTCGTATACGTCTTTATCCGCATCATAAATATGTGCATCTGCTTGAAGGCCTATACGTGAGGATACTTTGCCCACTCCTGCTCTATCGTCAATGGCTGCGGTGAGGATCACCGGCTCCATACCGCGCTCTTTATAATTAAACGCTGATTGTAATAAAGTGGTTGATTTACCTGCATTCATTGCAGAGTAGTAAAAGTATAATTGCGCCATGGCCGTGCCTTCAAATAAAAAGTGCGCTTATGCTACCCTAAAGTGCAGAGAATACAAATTTGGAAACGCTATTTTATTTATTTTGCTTCGTGCTCTAGTAACCATTGCTTACGCTCTAGGCCACCAGCATAACCAGTTAGCTTTTTATTTGCACCAATGATGCGGTGACACGGCACAATAATGCTGATTGGGTTTTTGCCATTTGCAGCCCCCACCGCCCTCACTGCTTTAGGATTATTTAATTGTATGGCAATATCTTTATAGGTTGCCACTTTAGCAAACGGTACGCTTTGTAATGCCTGCCATACGCTTTGCTGAAATGGCGTGCCGCCAGTATCAAGCTCTAAATCAAACTCAGTACGCGTATGAGCAAAGTACTCATTAAGTTGCGCCACACAAGATAAAACATGTGAATTAGTAACCTTATTTAAAGGCGTACTGGTATAACTGGTCGGTGGATAAAACCCCACATAACTAATACCGTTTTCAGTTGCCTGAATAATAATATCGTCAATCGGGCTGGGTAAACTGGTTTGCACTATCATAATTGCTGCCAAAGTTGAAAAGTTAAGTAAGATCGAAATGGTGCACAGTTCGCAGATTCAAAATAGCTTGCTGCCGCTTGGGCTTTTTTAACCCCTAAATCGCCATCAAGTAAAATATCGGGTTGGCTTTGACCGCGCAGTTTTGCGTAATTAACCGTCCAAGGGCCAATTCCTTTTAAAGTAAGCCATTGGTCTAAATCATCCTCCTTGGGGTGAATAGCACAAAATTCAGCGAGATTATGCAGTGCATTTTTACGTGCCTGCGGCATTTTAAAAAAAGCAAAATCACTACCTGCCACTACTTCAGGTGTTGGAAAGTACACCTTTTCCTCTTGTTGCTCAGAAAGCTGTTGCACTAATTGAGTCACTAAATTATGCGCCGCAGTTACACTCACCTGCTGACCTAACACAGCGCGAATACCCGCTTCAAAGGTTGACCAAATACCCGGTAACCTTAAGCCTTTAGTAAGTGGAAATGCATTATTAATGTGTTCGCTTAAATGCGCCTCAATTAAATAAGTATCTGCATCTAAATCAAGTACACGGCGAATGTTGTTAATAACTGGCTGTAAATATTGCGTATTATCTATATCAATTTGCACCCGAAAATGATGTTTATCTGCAACAAATTCAGCATCAAAGCGCCCTCTACACGATTTATAAGTAAAAGTACGCCCATAACTGGTTGGCGTTAACCACTCTATTGGCTGAATTAATCGTTTTGCTAAAAACCCATGCAATGCCTGCCAGTTATACGGCGGACGAAATGGCAAAATTAAGGTGAGCCCAATATCAGTTGGGTGCTTGGCGGTTCTGAGCGCTGAGGGCGCAATATTAAGTTGTTTTAAAAACGCATCATTAAAACGCCTAACACTTTTAAAGCCTGAGGCAAACGCTATCTCGGTAAGCGGTAAGCTAGTTTCTTGAATCAATTTTTTTGCAAAATGACATTGGTTAAACAATCGATATTGCGTGATAGAAATGCCAAAATATTGAGAAAATAATCGCCTTAAATAACGGCTGCTTATTCCTAAACGCGTGGCGAGCTTTTCGCAGTCGTGCTGATTATCCTGATCAATTAATTGCTTGGCTCGTAGAGCCGTTGTTTTTGTTCCCTGCCAAGCCGCACTTCCTGGTGCACTGTCGGGCCGACAACGAATACAAGGCCTGAAACCAGCTTGCGCGGCAGAGTGCGCAAACTGATAGTAGACTACATTTTTTTCGTGAGCTGTGGGCGCGGGGCAAATTGGCCGACAATAAATACCTGTGGTTTTTACCGCTACATAAAAAAGCCCATCAAAACGCGCATCGCGGCTCTGACGCGCTTTTTGCCAATGCTGATTAACCATAAATTGCTCTTATAAGTTATGTAGCGCTTAGCTTAACAAAAACTAGGTATATTACTGGCCATATTCGGTACTAATCTTTGTTTGCAAAATCAATCAATGCCTGACCCGTTAAACGATATATAATCCATTCATTCTGTGGCTCAGCGCCCATGCTATTGTAAAAATCAATGGCGGGTTTATTCCAATCAAGCACTACCCACTCAAAGCGGCCACAGTCTTTGTTTATTGCTCTGTTTGCCAGCTCTTTCATAATGGCTTTACCAGCGCCATTTCCGCGACTATCAGGGCTAACATATAAATCTTCTAGGTAGAGACCATTTTTACCTAACCAAGTAGAGTAGTTGTAAAAATACACGGCAAAGCCAATTGGCTCATCATCTTGTAAACATATTAAACTATGCGCTGTTGCGCCGTCGCAAAAAAGTGTATCTAAAATTGCTTGTTCATCTGTTTTTACTGCATCAGGCTCTTTTTCGTATATGGCAAGTTCATTGATAAAGTGTAAGATTGTTTTTGCATCACTTGGCTGTGCATCGCGAATTTCTATTGCTTTGTTCATTGTTTATAACCTTAAAAATACTGTTCTAATTTTTGTTTTAAAACGTCTAGTTGAATTGGTTTACTTAAATAATCGTCCATTCCGGCATCAATACAACGCTGTTTGTCAGATTCCATCGCATTAGCGGTCAAGGCAATAATTTTAATTGCTTTATGTTGCTCCCCTGCCGCATTGTTCCTTATTGCGGTGGTGGCACTGTAACCGTCCATGACTGGCATCTGACAATCCATTAATACAAGGCTAAAATGCCCTTTTTCATGAGCGCTGAGTATCTCTATTGCTTGCTGACCGTTCTCTGCCACTGTCACTTCGCAGCTCAATTTCTTTAACATTAAAGTGGAGACTTGTTGATTAATAGGGTTATCTTCGACCAGTAATATTTCAGCCGGTTTATCCGCTTCGTCTTTTCGCATTGACGCAATAAAGCCAGGCGTCACAAGCGGAAGAGCCTGTTTTTGCGGATTATTGGCAATAACTGAAAGCGCTGAAATTAAATCTGCCGTGGTCACCGGTTTTGGAAAATACGCTTGAAAACCTGCATCAGAGTAACGCTGCGCATCTTCCATACCCGCAATACTGGTCATCATGACTAATGGCATAGGTTGATAATTAGCATCCGCTTTTAATATTTTACACAGCTCAATACCATCCATATCTGGCATTTGCATGTCTAATACAGCGATATCATATACTTTTTGTTGGTTTTTAATTCTATTTTCACACATTTCAAGCGCTTGTTTGGCATCACTTGCTAATTCAACATGTGCTCCCCAATGCCCTAACTGCTCACTGATCACTAATCGATTTGTTTGGTTATCGTCAACCACCAAAATAGTGAGCTCATTAATATTTACATTGGGTACATAGCGCTCTTGCTCTTCCCCTTCCTCAAGTATCATTTGTGCAGTAAACACACTGCCTTTGCCTATTTCACTGCTAACACTAATGTATCCACCCATAAGTTCACATAACTGCTTGCATATAGCGAGCCCTAAGCCTGTACCCCCATATTCTCGGGTGGTTGATGCATCCACTTGGGTAAACGGGCTAAACAACTGTTTTTGTTTTTCTTTACTTATACCTATTCCAGAATCTTTTACACTTACCTTAAATTCAAGCCCTTGATCAGTCGGCTTTATCGACGCGCTGATCACCACCTCACCTTGACTAGTAAATTTAACCGCATTACTGAGTAAGTTGGTCAAAACTTGACGAATTCGACTAGGATCGCCTTTTAGATGCGAGGGCTCTACAGCAACTAAATCTAAAATAATTTCTATGCCTTTGCCTTGCGCACTCAAAGCTTGAGCCTCTGCAACATACCCAATCAGATCACGGGCATTAAAGTTAATGCTTTCTAATTCAACTTTACCCGCCTCAACTTTTGAAAAATCTAAAATGTCGTTAATAACCGCTAATAAAGAATGCGCACTTTGTTTGGCTATACCTACTTTGGTTTCTACATGTTTAGGCAGTGGCTCTAATTGGATCAGCTCGAGCATGCCTAACACCCCATTCATTGGGGTGCGAATTTCATGGCTCATAGTGGCTAAAAATTGGCTTTTAGCTACTCCAGCTTCTTTTGCTTGAACAAGCGCTACTTTTAATTTTTCAGCGGTTTGCTTACGGCGTTGAGAAACTAATGAACTGCCAACTAAAGTGGCCAAAGAGCGTAAATAGGTTTCTTCACCTTGGGTCCAATGACGTGGTTCACCAACGGTTTCTGCACATAAAATACCTAAATTACCATCACCTGTTGCGATTACCGCATCAAGCATCGATTTAACATTCAGTGGGATAGCGTAACTATCAATAAAGTCGCTGGTAGCGGCATGGGTATACACATCATCAATGGCAATTAAATTTTGTTTATAAATTGCATCATAATAGGCGGGGTATTGCTCCACACTCAGCTCACTATTTGAGTGAACATGCCCCTCACCTTTTATATATAAACTGTGGCAGAGCATTGCATCGCGTTGCTCATTAAAAATCCATACTGAGGCACGGTCAACATCTAACACCTCACACATTGATTTTACCGCCAGTAATTTTACTTTATCGACGTCGCTACTTTGCACCTCAGGAGAAACCGTAAGTGTGGCTAAGTTTTTATTATATCTATTGGCTTTTTCGCTTTCTAATTCAAGCCGCTTGTGCGCATCTATATTTTGAAACGAGCCAAAAACACGAACACATTCGCCTTCTTTAAATTCAGCTTGCCCCATCGATTTAACCCATATTTCGTTTCCTTTATGGGTGAGTATAATAAGTTCTACACTCCAACTTTGACCGGTTGTAATCGCCTTTTCAAATAGCGTCTCAATAATTTGTCGGTGCTCACCTGACTTATAAAAATTTATTGCGGTGGTAATTTCTGGCTCATAATCGCTAGGCACATCATGAATAGCTTTAACTTCATCAGACCAATATACAGCATTGGTGTTTAAGTTTATTTCCCACGCACCTATTTGCCCTTGTTTACTCATTGATTCAAGTAAGTCTTGTTGTCGAGCAATTTTCAGCTGCGCTTCGTGACGCTCAGTAATATCAAGTATAAATCCATCGAGATAAGACACGTCTTCATTGGTGTCATAAATGGCTTGGCCTTTGTCGTTGACCCAACGAGTGCAGTTATCGTTGGTAATTATTCTGTACTCTATAGACCAAGAACGATGTTCTTGTACACACTCTCTAATTTTATTTCTAACGTCAGTGCGATCATCAGGATGAATAATACTAATAAAGCTATGCTGTTGATTATTTATTAAGGCGGTAGGCTCGTACCCTGTTATTTCACTTGTTTGTTTACTCATGTAAATCATGGTCCACAACGCATCATATTTACAGCGATAAATAATACCGGGGATATTACCCACCAATGTAGCAAACTGATCGCGACTACTTTGTAACTGTTCTTGGGTAGCTTTTTGTTCAGAAATATCTAAATGTGTACCAATCATCCGCTTTGGAGAACCATCGCTATTATATTCAACCACTTTTGCGGTATCTAACACCCAAATCCAATGCCCTTGTTTATGTCGCATCCGCGCTTCGCAAACGTAATGTTCGGTTTCACCGGCAAAATGTGCCTGTAATTTTTGGTTTGAAAGTACTAAATCTTCTGGGTGTGCATACTTTTGCCACGTTTCAATACTGGTTGGCGTTAATTCACTGAGTGTATAACCGATGATCTCCGCCCAACGTGAATTAAAGGTAACCTTGCCCGAATCAATGTACCAATCCCATATGCCTACTGCGGTTGAGTCAATGACAAGTTCCAGCTGTGTTTTATGCTGCTCTAATTCTATTTCTTGTAATTTAAGCGCGGTAATATCTGTACGAATTGCAACATAACTGTGTGCCCTACCATCATCATCTACAAAAACAGCAATAGTGGTATCTACCCAATAAAAACGCCCATCTTTAGCTTTATTACAAATTTGGCCATGCCAAATTTTGTCTTTTTTAAGCGCCTCATACATATTTTTAAAGAACGCTTTAGGGTGCACACCTGAATTTAAAATACGGTGATTTTTGCCAACTAACTCGTGGTGTTCGTAGCCACTAATTTTGCAAAATTTACTATTGGCAAACGTAATCGTGCCTTTTAAGTCGGTCACCGCAACAATAGCATGCTCATCTAATGCACTTTTTTGCTGCGCTAATTGCTTTAACGCATTTTGTAATGAAGTTGCTTGTGTATGATATTGACGATGCTGGTGTTGCTGCACATTAATTAATAACTGTAACTCATGTGGTAAATGCGCAAATTCAGCATTACTGTTAAGTAATGTGGGCGTTGTACTTTCATCAGTAACATGAGTAAGTTGATGTAATGGCCTAGATAAACGTCGGTGACTCCACCCTAAAGCACTCATAATCAAAATAATCACAACTAGTACGAGAATAACGTGCATGGTTAAAAAAGGCTGAAACTCGCTAAATACCACAGGCTTAGTTACAACTAATTGCCAACTTTGGGCATTTAAAAAGTTTAACTTCGTGGTTGTTGCAGCATGTAGCTGTTTGTTTTTATCGGTATACTCAAACACCGGCAAAGCCATTAAAGATGGCTCAAAAGGCAAGGTTAAGAGTTGATTTAAGTCAGAATCGACTCCTTGAGCGTTATTTTTATAAAATATATAAAAGTCGGCTTGGGTATTTTGCATAACCTGTAATTTGAGATAACGTAATAATTTTGCCACGGAAATATCGCTAAGCAGCACAGCGTGTAATTGCTCATTACTATTAAAAAGTGGCGTTGCAATAATATGAAAGGTTTGTTTATCGACTGCAAAAGAGCGAAATACAGCTTTTTGGCTGCTATTTAGACGAGTAAAAATAGCGTTTATATCGTCACGAGTAATAGCGCTAAAATAGTTTGTGTTGAGTGATGTGAATTGTTCTGGTTTTTCTATTAACTCAATAGCATTAATATAGGGGTGTAATTTAATATAGTCATCAATTAAAGGCGACGTTAACGCGTTACTTTGTGCTGAGTCACGAGTTAATAGCTCTGCTAATTGTTGGGAGTTATTTAACCGCTCAACAAACCAAGTCTCTGCTAATTGCTTAGCTATACTACTGAGCTGGTTAAGCTTTGCAGAATCATTAAGGGTTCGACTATTTTGCACTTGCTGATGGTTTATAAAAGCCATTATAGCCAAGGGTACTAAAGCAATAACGATAAAAATAATGGCTAACTGATGTTGAATTGAGCGTGTTTTCATAATTAATTATACTAACCTACAGGCCATGCTTTTTACTTAGCCACTTTTATCTTTTCGTTATAAAGCCATTAAAGCATAAAACCCGCCTATTACAACATAACACTTTATAATCAATATTAACTTATTGTTAGATTTAGACTAATTGCGTACAAACCATAAATTCTCTTTAATAACCGCTTTAAAGTTGTCATGATGAGCATACAGAATATCAACAATAAATGGGCAACATAATATGGGGCATGAACACTCTCATAGTCATGTAGATGACAGCCACAGTGATAAACAACTCACCTTAGCCGTTTTTATTAATGTACTGCTTACTATAGCTCAAGTTATAGGTGGTGTATTTTCAGGCAGCCTTTCATTAATTGCTGATGCGCTGCATAACTTAAGCGATGCGGCAGCCATATTTATAGCGCTTATTGCTCGAAAAATTGGCAAAAAAAGTGCTGATAGCACGCACCATTTTGGCTACAAACGCGCTGAAATATTAGCCACACTTTTTAACAGTACAACCTTGATTGTGATTGGCTGTTATTTAATTTTTGAAGCAATTAGCGGTTATTTAAACCCGCAACCTATTAATGGTTGGATTATTGTGTGGGTGGCTGCAATAGCCCTATTTATTGATTTGTTAACCGCTTTATTAACCTACAGAGCCGGTGCTAAAAACAACATGAATATAAAGGCGGCGTTTATTCATAATGTGTCTGATGCAATGGCATCAATAGTCGTTATTATTGCCGGTACTTTAATCATTTTATACCAGTGGTATGTAGTTGATTTAATAGCGACCATTTTAATATCACTGTACGTTATTTATCACGGCGTATTATTACTTAAAGCCAGCTGTAGTATTTTAATGCAAGCAGCACCCATTGGTTTTGATCAGCAACTTATAAGCAAGAAATTACTGCAACAGTTTGCTATTACGCAAATAAAATCCATAAAAGCGTGGCAACTGGACGATACTACCACTCACTGTGAAATTGTGATGCAAACAGATACCCCTATTGAGCTTAATGCCATAAAACACTATTTACATGATGAATTTGCAATTGAACACTGCGTAATTGAGTGTTGTTCACCTTAGTTTGATTATACAAAGTACTTTGTAATTAAAACTGAACACATCTTTATTTTTATGCCTTGTGCAACAAAACGCAGAAGGCCTGCTAACAATAATCAACTGCCGTTACGAGCATCTATTTTTAACGCAACGTTATATCTGACCCCCTGTAGCTTGCAACAGCATATATGCAAATAAAAACAATTATCATTAACCTTGCGCTTACTTTAAATTACTCTTAATATTGCGCCCATCATTAATACAACTAAAACCATTCAAACGAAGGACCCGCATGTTTAAAACATCTCTGAGCTTAATAGCATTAATAGTCAGTGGCGCCAGTATTGCAGACGAATCAACGATCCAAAGAAATTTAAATCAAACAGAAATGGAGCACGTTATTGTTTCGGGTAGTCGTGTTTTTGAAAGTATTGATGAGGTCCCAGCTTCCATAACTATTATTAGTCAAAAGCAAATAGAAGCGCATTTAAAAGTTAATCCAGAATTACAAAGCCTTTTAGCACAAATGGTTCCCGGCCTTGCTCCAGATACTGGAAGCTCAAGTAATTCAGGACAAACTTTACGCGGGCGTGCCCCACTGATCATGATTGATGGCGTGCCACAGTCAACGCCACTGCGTAACGGATCATTAGGGGTAAAAACCTTAGATCCAAGCGCAATAGGTCGAATAGAAGTCATTAAAGGGGCAACGTCAATTTATGGTAACGGCGCATCAGGCGGAATTATTAACTATATTACCAAACAAGCACAAAGCGATGGCCAACCCCAAGGTGAAATAAGCTTATCGAGTCGTTTTAGTGCGGTAAAACTTGAAGAAAGCGCAGGCGCAAGGTTATCTGCAGCATTGAATGGTCGTGCAGATAAATTGAGTTATTTAGTGACTGCAAGCTATGAAGAAAACGGTGTACAACGCGATTCGCAAGGCGATATTCTCGGTTTACAATATGGTTTATCTGATGCCGTTACACAAAATTACTTCACTAAGCTTGGCTATGACTTTGATGATGAAAAGCAACTCCAATTTAGTTATAACTACTTCAGTTCACAACAAAAAACCGACTTAGGCGATGTTGTTGGTGATATGAGCCTAGGAGAAAAAACCTACGCCATTCATGTGCCGTCAGAATTACAAAAGCAAGGTAAACCACAAGGGCCAGAAGGCAACGAAAATATAACCTTAAAATACACCGACTACGCACTGCTTGAAAACACACAAATGACGTTAGACTTCTATACGCAAGATATAGAAAATGTGTTTTTCTTCTCTCCAAACCTTGCCAATCCTGATGAGAATTATCAAGGTGGTCAATCAGTTATAAGTTCAGAAAAAAAAGGCGCCAGAGCAACTTTTAATACCCAGGTGGACTTTGACTCAGTTGAAGCGTCATTTATTTACGGAATTGATGCGTTAAATGATGTAACTGCACAACCGCTGGTTGATGGGCGTGTTTGGGTGCCAGAAATGGACATGAAAAGTGTCGCGGGCTTTTTACAAACTAAGTGGGTTATCGCTAATGACTTAATAATAAAGGCCGGTGTACGCAAAGAAAATATCGACCTTAGCGTAGATGATTATCGCACGCTTAAATTATGTAAAACGGCCACGCAATGCTCTGTGCCAATTAGCGTAAAAGGCGACACGGTTGATTACAATGCTACGACCTATAACGTGGGCATTAAATACAATCTAGATGAAAAATTCAGCCCCTTTTTAAACTACTCACAGGGATCTGATATATCAGATATTGGCCGCCTACTTCGCTCTGCCACAGTAAATGATATAGGCCTTATTCAAACACAGGCTTCAATTATCGATAATTATGAAATTGGTTTTAATTCTCAATTTGATGCAGTTCGTTTAGAAGTCGCAGCATATCGAAGCACCTCTGAGCTTGGCACTACAAACAAATTTAATGAAGTAACGGGTGTTTATGAACCGGTTAGAGCACCTCAAGAAATTTGGGGTTATGAAGCCTTAGTAGACTACACCATAAGCCCATCTCTTAAATTACTGGCAACTTATAGTTATGTAGAAGGTGAAAATACTGAAGCAGATATATACTTAGGCTCTAAGCAAATCAGCCCACCAAAAGCCACAGCCAATCTTAACTGGCAACCTACGGATGCCCTATCATTAACATTAAGTTACTTGTATGTGGGTGATAGAAAGCGCTTTGAGCCTAATGATAATGGTAAATATGTTGGCGATCAGGGACCTGTCGATAACTACACGGTTTTTAATTTAAGTGGTCAGTATCAGTTTGCAGACAACTGGAAAAGCTTTATCGGGATAGAAAACCTATTTAACCAAGACTACTTCCCTGCCCGTGCGCAATCTTACACCTATGGTGGATACAACATTAAAGGTTTAGGTACAACGGCCACAGTGGGTGTTACTTATCAATTTTGATCACTTACGCGTTCATACTTTTACGGTATGAACGCGCTTATACCCTCAACTAACTTGCTGATCTAAAATACAAATAACAACCTGTCCGTTTATTAACCAGCAATGCAAACTTAAACGAGAATCAAACTCAATATTAACCATATGATTTATAAGTAAATTACTTGCAATTCTGTGCCTATATACTAGACTAGCCACAATTAGAATTTTTAGGATAAGCGCTATGAAAGGTAATCAAAAAGTAATCGACGCCTTCAATACATTGTTAGCTAACGAATTAGCTGCTATTGACCAGTATTTTATTCATTCTCGTATGTACGACGATTGGGGCTTAAACAAACTTTATGAGCGTCTTAACCATGAAATGGAAGAAGAAAAAGATCACGCTGATTGGCTAATTAAGCGTATTCTTTTTTTAGAAGGCGTACCAAACATGACTAAACGTCGTGACCTGTTAATTGGTGACGATGTAAAAAGCATGATGCAAAACGACTTAACCCTAGAGCTTGAAGTGGTTGAGTGTGTTAAAGAAGTTATTGCCATCTGTGAACAACAGCAAGATTATCAATCTCGTGAAATTTTAGAAAAGCTATTATTTGATACCGAAGAAGATCACGTTTACTGGTTAGAGCAACAACTGGGTCTAATTGATAAAATTGGCACTCAAAACTATCACCAAGCTCAAATGGGCGAATAAGGACTTATATTATGAAAGGCGATAAAGACGTTATTGCAGCGCTAAATAAAGTACTTGCTAATGAGCTTGTGGGTATTAACCAATACTTTTTACATGCACGCATGTTTAAAGATTTTGGCTTTAGTAAACTAGACAAAGCTGATTACAAAGTATCGATACAAAAGATGAAAAACGCCGATCGTTTAATTGAGCGTATTTTATTTTTAGAAGGCCTGCCGAACCTTCAAGATTTAGGACGTTTGCGCATTGGCGAAAACAGCGAAGAAATGATTGCTGCTAACATGAGCTTTGAACTTGATACAGTAGATGAGCTACGTTCTGCGATTAAACTAGCTGAAACTAAAAAAGATTACATTAGCCGTGGAGCGCTCGATAACATTTTAAATGAGCAAGAAGAACAAATTGATTGGCTAGAAACACAGCAACTGCTGATCAAAAACACTGGGCTAGAAAACTACTTACAATCGCAACTGTAAGTTAAAGTTATAAATACAAAAAAAGCAGCCAAGGCTGCTTTTTTTATGTTTAATTTTTAAATGTTATACCAATTCGTTTAGGTAGGCCTATTTATGTAGATTACTATTAAGCCACTTGATCGGTTATATCTGCAATTTGAATCAGTTTACGATTGAGGATCTTTTTAGTACAACAACAACACTTACCGCATTGGCTGCCCACTTTAAGCTCTTTAGTTAGCTCGCGCATGGTAGTAGCACCATCGTCGATGGTTTGCTCAATTTTTTTATCGGTCACACCGTGACAAAGACAAACATACATGAATACAAACAACTCTCAATTTCATTTAGTGGGTTTATATTAATCTAAACGAAAATAGTTATCAATTGGTTTTTTTATAAAATTTGAATTTTTTCCATTTTTTTTGGCCAGCGCCACTTAAATTGAGATTTATTAACTAAAGTCTCGCCTTAAATTTAAGTAGGTTTAGGTAAATAGTTGCATGATTAAAATGGATTACATTAAGTCTGAAGAAGCCTTAATGTATAAATATAGGATTAGTGCGTGGGCTATTTCAGGTTTGTGCCAATTGCAGACAGTGGTAACGCCCTAATAATGGGCAAAAAAATGTTGGCTAAAATGTTGAGGAGGTGTCCACTAAAACGGGTGAGGAGCAACTTCTGTTTAAATGCCTTATTATGTTTTCTTATATGCTGTCTATCATTTCTTGAAATCTATCTTTTTCAGCATAACCTTCAATCCAGCACCAACCTGCGAATAGTGACCACAAAAACCTACTAAATGATTTTATTTCATCGTAATCATCAGTGATGTTTTTTAATAAAACAATTTGCTTATTAAAGTGATAGAAAAATTCAAATGATTCTGCTTGATTAAACTCAATATTATTTAGAACGTAGCCTGTACTTTCTTTAAAAGCCTCAAATTCTAGTAGCATAATTTCTAAAAGTTCATGATCCATTTTATTCAAAACAACATGCCACTTATCTTCTGAATCTGTTGCTTTCAGCGAGAAGTAACTTTTAAATTCTTTTTGGTCTAATAAGGTGTCTACCAAGTCTGACGGATAAGATGTTTCACACGCACTTAAACAGTGACTAATCATGTTCTGTTTAAAGTGTTTGTATTGATTTAGGTAATTGTTCTTAATAATTTTACGTTTACGGTAGTCGGGAATAAACACTGTAAAGTAGTAAAATAAAGCACTAACAAAAAGACCTAATGAAATATTCAATACAATACTATTACCGATAGGAAATTGATTGAATATAGGAAATTGGCTGTTAAATAAAAATGGTTCGTTACTCGATTTAAGCATTAACAAAATACTTAGCACTAATATAATGAATACCAATTTAGGTATATTTTTCACCAAACCTCTCCGTAAACATAACGGTTTGCTAAGCGGCAATAAAGTAGCTGGCTAAAATTAGCGAGGAACGAGTAAAAAGCCAGCTGTTGTTTTGTCCATTTAAGCAACTTACTAGAGCGTATTTTCACTAAAACTCAATATTAACTAGCTCTGCAATTTTCTCCGCAACTACTGCCATTGAATCTTCGGCAGTATCCAACCCGCTTCTAGAGGCGAGTAATGGGCTGACATTTCGCAAATCTTCGTATGTAGCATTATGCATAATAGGAATAAGTTGGTTACCTGCCAAAAGCGCAGATAATTCTTTGTCGGCAACACTCTCTTTAGGAAGTCGCTCAAGCATCGCTGGAGTAACAAGCACAAGACCAATTCGTGAATTTGCCAACCCTTTATCTATTGCACGCATCATTGGTACACCAAGAGCAAGATCTTTCTCGCTAAACCAAACTTTTACACCTGACGCCACAAGTAAATCGTTTAGTTCTTTTGCTGCTTCCTTACGATCTCCCCATGCGTGACAAAGAAATACATCTCTAAGATCTGGTTGAGCTGCCGCTCTAGCTTCAACAGTTTCACGAATTGGAGTAAGTGATTGAATTTGTGTAGGAGTATATGAAACAGAAGAACTTGATTTAGACCACCTGGGTCTACTAGAGCCTGATGAACTACCACGAGTGCTAGTACTACGAGAACTAGAACCATATGAGGTATATGACGGTGAAGTGTAAGAAGAGTAACCGCCATACCCACGACTACGACTGCTACAAGCGGGACAATTCGCAGCCCCACTCGCAGTACGATGACCATTACTAGGTGCTGTACATCTTGCCATGTTAAAAATATCCTTTTTTTATACTTCTTAAAATTTGATGGAATGCGCTAAACATCGCATACGCTCTAACAGCTTATTGAACACCATTTTGGTGGTTTATAACACACCAGAATAGCGTAAATTACATACCATAATAATTTCACCAATAATTACTTTTGTAAACAAGTAATTAAAACTTCTAGAAATTAATCATATTATTGTCCCCCAATACGGCTTTTAATAATGTTATTGGACAAAATTAGATTTCTACTCAAAACACAGGAATAAATTTAACTTTCCCAATGACCGGTAATCGCTCAAATAAGACCCTAAAAAGTTGCTCATAGCTACCTAGGTTAACGCCTTTACAAAACAGAAGTATATTTCCGATAACTACCTTTGAAGCCCTAGAAACGGAAGTTTAGTTCCGAAATATGGCAATATAGGCTTAAAATCGGAAGTCTACTTCCGTTTTGTACTTTAAGATTATAAGCCGGTGTCTAGCGAAAGCTGGGAAGTCCAGAATTAATAATATTGAGAATTAAGATTAATTTAATAAATATTTACCTGCCTTAAACTTTGTGGAATAATCGCCATCCTCTTAGGGGAGTAGCCCGCTCAGTAATGAGTAAACTTATCAACATAATTGCACCTCATGTGCATGGTAAGTTTGTAATGTTGTAGCAAGCGTTATCGGCGAGACCTAGGTAGACACTATCCTCATGGCGGGAGATAGCTGTTTGCCTTGGTTTAGTATTCCCGCCTGAAGATTATACTAATGGATATTTTTTTAACCTCTACCGTCACTGTTGCCCTCGCTGAAATAGGCGATAAAACTCAGCTTTTATCGTTACTACTCGCGGCACGTTTTCATAATAAAATAGCGCTTATTTTAGGCATTCTTGCCGCTACTATAATCAATCATGGTTTATCTGCCTGGTTTGGTGATTGGCTGAGCGGAAACTTTGCCGACGAATACTTACCTTGGATAGTTAATATAAGCTTTATTGTGGTAGGGCTGTGGCTGCTTATTCCCGATAAAGATGATGACGTCAGCCATAAATACGACCGCTATGGTGCATTTTTAGTAGCCTTAATCTTATTTTTTATTGCTGAAATTGGCGACAAAACACAAATTGCAACCGTGTTGCTCGGTGCACAATATCAATCTGTTTTATGGGTAACAATTGGTACAACCCTGGGTATGCTAATCGCCAATGTCCCTGTTATTTATGCCGGTAAGGCGCTACTAAAAAGAATTCCATTAAATACCGTTAGAGCGATAGCCGCCACTGTGTTTGTATTACTTGGTGTTTATGGCTTAATAACCATGGTGTAATTAAGTAACCTTCAACAAAAAACCGCTTACCTAAAGTAGGTAAGCGGTTCAAGGAAGTATAAGCAGTTATCGTGGAATAAAAAATGAGCCTCTTTTACACTCGGTTAATACAATAACACCCTTTTGTATCGGCAATTAATAATGACGAGTTAAAACCAGCCTGTAAATTACTTATCACGGTCTCTACAAACCCGCTGCCTTGTGAACAAGCCAACCCTTCTGATAAAGGGCCTGCATAAACAAACTCACCATTTTTATCAATTAAAACCGCGGCTGGTGTAGCCGGAACCACTAACTTTAGTTGGCTATTGAGTTTAAATGTTTGTACCTCAACGCCCTGGTTTTTCGCAAACTGCTGTAAAGATGATAGGTGTGGTTTAGCTTGTATAGTACATCCACACTTATCTTCTGTAATAATAAGTAGTTGAGCACTATCTTTGTTTTGCCAAACCACCTGTTCTTTAAATTGCGAAAACCAATTGTGTCGTTCCAGCATTTTATTTTCATCAAACGGCTTTAATTGCCCAAGTTGAAAATACACTAAACCCGACACAACAACGACAAGCCACACACCAATTAAAGCAACAATAAAATAGCGCTTATTAGTTAAATTTTGCAATGCTTTGCTCTAACACATCAATACTCACATCAATCATTTGTACCTTGGCGGTAAGTTGATCAACAATTTTTCCGTCTTCATGTTGGCGTTGACGCATTTGATCTGTGCTTATTGCAATTTGCTCGGTATTGCCTGCCTGCTCAGCAACTACTTGCGCAACCGAGTTAGAGCTTGAAGATACAGCTTGTATTTGCTCACTCATTGACGAAATATTTTCTTTCATGGTGGCACTAATTTTTGTTAGATCTACAACAAACTCAACACACTGATTCATCGATTGTGTTGAAGTACGACTATTATTCACCAAATCTGTTAACGTTGATGCTATTTTTGCTGTTGTTTGCTGGCTGTTATTCGCTAAAGAACGAACCTCATCTGCAACTACAGCAAAACCACGACCATGCTCGCCCGCTCTGGCGGCTTCAATTGCAGCATTTAAAGCTAACAAGTTAGTTTGATCGGCTATACCTGATATTTCATTCAACAAACTTGTAATTACATCGCCAGCAGCCACTAAGTGGCTTAACTGCTCTTCTGTATTGTTTAATAACGTGAGCAACTCTTTGCTTTTACTGTCTGTTTGTAACACTTCTTGCAAAGCAACATGGGCAGAATCGGTAATACTGCTAACTTGCTGCTTTAAAATATCGCTTTCTTGCTCAACCAGTTTAAAGCCATGGGCTACTTGTGAACCTGAATTAGCAATATCATCTGTTTGTATATTTCGGTGTTTCGCACTGTCTGCTAACTTATCGTGCACATTTATAAGCTCTTGGGAGTTATTTTTTAATGAATCAGATTGAGTTTGAACCTGCTTAATAACATCCGACAAGTATTCCAGCAGAGTGTTAAAGCCTACCACTGTACTGCTATCTGTATCATCTGCTCGCATCGAGAGTTTTATCTGATTAGGGTCTTGCATTATTTGTTCAGTGGCATAACTTAACGACAAACCCGCACGACCTTCACGTTTTAATGTCACTGCAATAAAGCCAGCAACAAGCGCTTCAACAATGGCATAGGCCGCATGAATGAGTACCGTTGAAAAAGCTAAACGATCAGGGTCGAAAACATAAAACCCCGTATTTTGAGTCTGCAGGTAGTAAAAAGATAAATGATGAATAGCAACAAACACAATGGCCGTAATAAATACTCGCCATTCAACAAACATTATCAGCATGGCTAAGAAAATAAATATTTCGAAATGCACCTCAATAAGCCCATACGCTTGCTGAATATGCAAAAATGAAAACATCATAATTGCAGCAGCGACAACATGAGGTGTAAGTTTACTTTCGGGTTGGGTTTTTAATAACCAAATAGGAAGCAAGCACAAGGGCAAGCCGACCAGAAATGCCTCTGTTAATGTATCAAAATAAAGGCCTATACCAATAGACTCTACAAATAATAAACAGAATATGATTGTAAACAATCGACTCACACTAGACATAAAAACCTTAATTAATTTTATAATAATTAAACACGCTCATTGTTAGTATAACCTACAACAACTCGCAATTTTTAATCTTAAATCAAACTAAGAATGATTATACTGTTTGATTTAAAAATGTTTTTAGTGCGCTACTTAACTATTGATAATATTTGTTTAAAAGTAGACGTCCCTGCTTTTTTTGTCCATTGAAATATAATAGTTTCAACGCAAGATATTATAGCACCTGCTTGACGAAGCTGCTCAACCGCAATGGCTTTATGCTCTACATTTCGTGAGGCTATTGCATCAGCAGCAACTGTTACTGCATACCCTTGTTGTAGTAAATCTAAACATGTTTGTAACACACAGACATGCGCTTCAGTGCCAATAACCACCACATGAGGTCGTTGTAATTGCGAAAGAGTATCTAAAAAACCGTCTTCGGCGCAGGCACTAAAATTTATTTTTTCAATATACTGAGCGTTTGGTAAAGCTTGCTTAATTTTCTCATCACTTTCACCTAGTCCTTTTTTATAATGCTCTGTAATTATTGAAGGAATTTGATGAATAGCACTTGCATTTGCAAGCTGTAAAGCACAATCTAAGGTGGTATTAAATGAAGCTATAGCGGGTGCCAATTTACTTTGTAAGTCGATTACTAAAAGTACGCTATGTTCTAAGTTGATATTTTCTCTAAAATTCATCTGTAGTCCTTTTACTTTAATTAGAATAACGTGTAATGCCCACACAAAAACACAACAATTAGTTCACATTTAATGCTTTTTGTAATTTTTAAATTAAACTCATGTTATATTACACCAATACTAAATACCAAGCTTGTCAGTTAAAAAGGGGAAGTGCTTTTGAGTAAGTTTTTCTTTATTGTTCATATATTTTTATTAGTTTGTATGCAGCAGAGCTTTGCTTCACAAACTTATTCTGAACAATTACAACGTATTACTAGCAACGAGCAACTGTCGCAAAGCTTTATAGTGAAATCAATACAAGATGATATCGGTTACGTTTGGATAGCAACTACCCAAGGCTTATATCGTTTTGACGGTTACCGAGCCACCCCTTACGAAAGCGCAACAGGTTTAAAAAACAATTATGTAATCAATATCTACAAAGCTAACGACGGCAAAATAATAGTTAGCACACAACTTGCAGGAAGCTATTTAATTGACCCACATACTTTAACTGCTGAGCAGATATATTCAGGACATTTGAATCAAAATGAAGAAAAGTTTTCTCCCATTACTGCAGTCGTTGAGCAGCCTACACACTTTTATTTTTCTATTGATTCCCACGTGTACCGTTTTGATAAAAAATCAAAAAAACTAGCACTCGTTGCATCTTTGCCTGATGAAAACATATTTATTCGAGCATTATCACTGCACCAAAATATATTATATGTTGGTGCCGATCAGGGGCTATACGCTTATAGCTTTGACAATAACGAGCTCCAACAAATAGTACTCAATGACACCCAAGAAGTTACCAATGATAGTAACAATGTAAAATTTTTATCTATAGATGATGAACTTGGGTTGCTAGTTGGTACGGTTGAGGGGATGTATCGGATTGCTTTTAATGAAAATAAAAATATAAATCCCTCGGAATTATCAACATTAATTAATGACTATAATATTTGGGATTATGTAAACACACCCTATGGTGAATTTATTGCTACAGAAAGTGGGCTATTTGAATTTGATAGAGCAACCTCAAAACTCACCCCTATTTTAAATTTCAAAGATAGTAGCTACAACATAACAGAAAATACGATCAACGATATTATGTTTGATGAATCTGGTTTGTTATGGCTTGGTTCAAGAACCCATGGTGTATTAACGTGGGCAGCACAAACAAAAAAATTTAAAAGAGTCAGCCTACCGGATAATAATATTGTAAATGTTATTTACCAAGACACAGAACAATTGCTCTGGATAGGCACTGACGATGGGCTTGTTCGCTACAACTCAAAAACTAAAACGAGTGATTTATTTTTACAATCTAAAGATAAAAAAGCAGTTTATGGTTTATCTTCTATCGGAGATATTTTTTCTGCAAATAATAAAGGCGACAACTATCTATGGCTAGCGACTTTTTTTGGGCTTGAACTTTTCAACAAAGAAACAGGAAAGTTTGAACAAAACAAATTTATCACTGAGCATAAGCTAAATACTGACTATATATTTGGTATTGCTCAAGTCGCTCCTGATACCTTTGCTTACATCAATAATGATAATTTTTATATTTTTAACGCGAATACCGGCGAAAACAGAATTATCAAAGGATTAAAAGAGCAAGTTTCACCATTGCATGCTTACGCATTTCATGCTCCCTCAGAAGCTTATCCTGGTGAACTACTGTTAAGTACGTCTGACACGTTTTATCGTTTCAACGAAGAAACAGGCACGTTAATTACTATTTTTAAATCTAAAACGGCAAAAAACAACCTTTATCATACGGTAGAAAACTATTACTTAGACACTAAACGTGAACTGCTATGGTTAGCAACCACACAAGAGGGCTTAATTGCCGTAGACTCAAAAACATATCAAATAGTGCATACCTTTAATGCAAACAACTCTCTCAATACTAATGCCATTTATAAACTTATTGCCGATGACAATGACTTTTTATGGATTAGTTCTGACAACGGGTTATATCAACTTAATTTAAATACGTTAAACATAACCACTTATACAATTAAAGATGGCTTAAGCAACAACCACTTTACTGCACTTGCAGCAATTAAATTACAAAATAATGAACTCGTATTTGGTAATCGCAGTGGATTGCTGCAGTTTGACCCTAATCAATTTAATAGTGAGCAACAAAACACTGATAGCAAATTGGCGTTCACCGATATTAGCTTGTTTTCAAAGTCACTCAATTATGCGCCTGAAAAATATCGTAATGCGCCGTTAATGCTAAAACACGATGACATGGGGTTAACAGTTCGGTTTTCTAATTTTGATTATAAAAATACAAGTAAAACTTATTACAAAGTAGAGTTGAGTGGTCCCTCATCTTTAAGTTATGACGATTTAAAATCTAATCATGTGTTTTTTACTAAATTACAACCCGGTGACTATGAACTATCAGTGTTTACTCAGCAGCGAAATGGAGTCATTACTAGTGATCCTGTAATGCTTAAGTTTAGTGTTGCCTATGCACCTTGGCAGTCTCCTATTGCTTACACATGCTACTTCCTCGCGGTGTTCATAATTCTGTTTTTATTTTTTTGGCAATACCGAAGCCGTAAAATAGCGATTGAACGCGCTCATCGAGCAGCCATTCATTCTAAAACTCAAACAGAGCTTGCACTAAAAAGTAATAAGAGTGGCGTTTGGAACTATAGCTTTGCAGACAACTTAGTTAATACAGCCAGAGGTGAAGAATTAGGCTATGAAAATATACCTGAGCGTATTGATATACATAGCTTCTTTAATATTATGCACCCTGATGAGCGTCATAGAATAGAAAATAAATGGAATGCATTTATAAAACAAACTCAGCCACAAGACTGGCAAGCGACATATCGATTACGTCACAAAGATGGCCATTGGTTGTGGTTTCATGACCTAGGGCAAATTATTTATAATGAAGACAGTAAAAAGCCTGAGTATGTATCTGGTATTTTTACTAATATTACCGAGCAGTTAGCAAATGAACAGCAAGCAAAAATACTCGGTGAAGCATTTAGCCAAATCAATGACTTTTTACTTATCCTAGACGAAAATCTAATGCCTTTTTCAGCTAATAATAGCTTTATGGAGGTATTTTCTGATGATGGTGATGAGGGAGCTGTTACCTCAGAGCTATTTATCAAAGCCATTGGGCAAACCAAATGTAAAGAATTTGCAGCCACATTAAAGGCACTGCAACCCAAAGAGAATTGGCGAACAAATGCCTATGTTAATACTACAAAAGCAAAGCAACACCCTATTCATTTAAGCGCCACAGCTGTTGCTAATGAAAAAGGTAAAGTTGGGTATTATGTTGTTGTTATTACAGACTTAACCGAACAGAAGCGCGCTGAAAATGAGCTGCGTTATCTGGCTAACTATGATGCGTTAACCGGGTTACCTAATCGTAGTTTAATGAATCAAAAGATTGAAAATGCCATAACAAAGGCCGCCAAAAACGACTTGCAATGTGCGGTGATATTTATAGATTTAGATAAATTCAAACCCGTGAATGATTCATTTGGCCACGCTGTGGGCGACAAATTACTGTGTAACATTACCGAAAGGGTTGCCCTATACTTAGGTGACCATGCAACCTTCGGGCGACAAAGTGGTGATGAGTTTTTAGTATTAATCGAAAATATTACCTCTATGTCCTCGCTACAAAATACGCTTAACGAAATGAGTAGTGAGCTGGCAAGTAAAGTTATTATTGATGACTTTTCTATCAATATTTCTGCCAGTATTGGTATTGCCTTGTACCCTCATGATGCAAACTCAACCGATGCTTTGATCCGTAATGCAGATATTGCCATGATGCATGCAAAACAAGCAGGTCGAAATGGATTTCAGTTTTTTAATGAAAAAATGAATGAGCAAATAAAACAAAAGCTTATTCTTGAAAACGACTTAAAAGACGCCGCAAAAGATAATCAGTTCTTTAACCATTACCAACCAGTAGTTAACACAAAAGATAAAACAATAAGCGGTGTTGAGTTATTAATGCGCTGGGAAAATCAAGGAAAACTAATCTCTCCGGCTTTATTTATACCGGTGGCAGAAGAAACAGGCCTAATTGATATGCTCACTGAGCAAGCATTACAACGTGCAATCACAGAGCTTGCGCCTATTCTTAGCATTAACCCGCAGTTTTATGTGTCGTTGAACATATCACCAAAACATATTCTGAAAGCTAACATAACCCAACGACTGAGCGCTATACTTGAAAAAGCCAACATAAAACCACAGCAAATACGCCTAGAAATCACAGAAAACACGCTGCTAGAAGATAAGTACAAAGCAGCTAAACAACTCAAGAGCCTTCAAGCAGCTGGGTTTAAGCTATTTCTTGATGATTTTGGTACTGGCTATTCATCACTCACTTATTTGAGTCAATTTCCAATTAACGTAATAAAAATTGATCAAAGCTTTGTAAATAGCATTGGCATAGATAAAGGCGACGAATCGATTATTAAGACTATTTACTCGCTTGCTGAAAACTTAGAGCTATATTGTATTGCAGAAGGGGTAGAGACACGAGAGCAACTCGACTTTTTAACGAATATAGGTTGTCATAAGCTTCAAGGTTACTATTTCGCCCGCCCTATGAGTGCCAACGATTTAATGAGCCCTGAATGCTTTGAGAAGATTATTGATTTGATATAAAAACGCAGTAATGAAAGTGAGTTGTTAACCTAGTTACTAAATTTATAGGTTAACAACTTAATGTATATGTTTGCATTCATAACTTTCAATTTGCAGTACACTGTTGCGAACATTAAATTTATCTGCAAGTAGTTTAATTACTTCTAAACGACACTCTTCATCATGTTTTTCTATAGTGCAATGTTGCTTCAACACCACGTGAGCACCCACTATCACTTTTTTATTTTTACGAACAACGGTAACATTGTGCACATTGGCAACGTGCTCCATGTTGGTTATTTCTGTTTCGATATCTTGAACTTCAGGCAGTTTTGCTTTGTTAGAGCGTAGCCCTTTAATACAACTAATTATCACCTTAATTCCCGTAAACAGTACAAATGAGGCAATTAACATACTCGATAAAATATCAATCACATTCCAACCTGTTATGTAAATTAGTACACCGGCTACAAAAGTAGAAACAGTCGAAATTAAGTCAAAAAACGAATGTAAAAAAACCGCATACACGTTAATGCTGGCCTTACGCCCCTTATAAAGTACCCATGCTGCTGCACCATGAAATAAAAAACCAATCGCAGCAATCACCGACATTAAATAGCTATTTATAACCAGCTCATGCCCACCTTTGTGATGCATAAAGCGCTCAGCTCCCTCAAATAAAATAAGTAAACTAATGGCGAGATATAAAATCCCGTTGATCAGACCACCGATTAATTCAGCTTTTTGATGGCCGTCGTTGTAAGTTTTAGCCAGATGAATAGCAAAGCTAGAAGCAATAAGTGCTATAAATAATGAACTGTTATGAACAAATAAATGGCCTGCATCGGCAAGAACAGCCAGTGAATTAGCATAATAAGCACCTATAAGCTGAATCACCATAAACGAACAGGTAATTGCAAGTGCAATTAGTAGACGGCGACGGGAGGCGTGATGTGTGGTTATTTCTGTCATGAAATATAAAAGGCCTTTACTGGAAACAAAGTAAGCTCATGAAAAAAAAGCAAATTAGAAAGTACGTAATGATATACAGTCACAATTGTAATACGAAGACCAATTAAACGCACTAAAAACTTAGTAAAATGCAAAGAACTGTACTAAATATAAATAGACATATACTATTAATAATTAAAAGATTTGGCAGATCCTGCCGGTATAAGTGCGGAGAAATCAGTGAGTCATGACTCAGACAAAACAATTTGGCAGGTTTTTAATCTTATTAATTTAGCAGTGATTGTTTACGATAATAAAAATCAACACTACACGTTAAATCAGCATGCTAAAACGTTACTTAGCATAGAGGGTGAGAGCGCTGTTAAAAAAGATGTTTTTAGCAATCTTGTGCTGCGCGACTTTAGTAATGATGAAGTTGTGAGTGTTGGACAATTATTTTCTTCTGATATAACAACCGTTTTATTAGGTTCTGAGCCCACTTCACAACTGTTAAATATTAACCATGCTGTGGTTGATGACTCTGTAACTATGATCACTCTAGAGCAAGATCATACATTTACGGAACAATATAACTTTGATCATATTATCTCTAAAATCTCTACCAAACTTATTGATATACAAAATAACAATATAGATCAGCAAATTAACTTTGCCCTCAAAGCCATCGGCACCGTATTAAAGGCTGACCGCAGTTATTTATTTGAATTTAACACCGACAACGAAACCATCACCAACACTCACGAATGGGTTAACACGGGTATCATTGCCTGCAAAGATAGGCTGCAAAATGTACCAAAAGTTGAACTACCCTATTTTTTTGAAGTGATGAATCAGAGCCATCTATTTCAAGTCAATGATATTGAGCAATTACCCACTAAAGCCGACGCTGAAAAAGCGGAGTTTAAAGAACAAAGTATTCAATCGGTTTTGTGCATAGGCCTGCGTTTTGATGATGAGCTGGTCGGCTTCATTGGTTGTGATTGTGTTAAAAATAAACGTAATTGGAGTAAAATAGATTTAATTAGAATTAAGCTTGTGGGCGAAATCATCAATAATGCACTTAAAAATATTAACTATAAAAAAAAGTTGCAGTTAACCCAACAGCAATTAGTGAGCGCCAATATTAAGCTCAATAAATTAGCGAATACCGATGCACTAACTAATATTGCTAATCGCCGTTTTTTTGATACTACACTAAAAAGTGAAATTAAACGTTGCGCCAGGCACCATCAGCCAATTAGTTTGATTATGTGTGATATCGATTTTTTTAAACGTTACAACGATAATTATGGCCACCAAAAAGGTGATGACGCATTAAAACAAGTGGCGCGTGCTTTAAAAAACGTATGTAAGCGCGAAGGTGACATTGCTGCTCGGTACGGGGGCGAAGAATTTACAATTATTTTGCCCGCTTCTAACAAAGAGCAATGCCATGAGTTTGCTTTGCTGATACAGCAAAAAATTAACGCGTTAAATATTCTCCATGAATTTTCTTCGGCTGCCCCTCATATCACATTGAGCTTTGGCTGCTTTACCAGTTATCCAAAGGCTGACACCAACACGCAAACAATTATAAAGAGCGCTGACATCGCATTATATAACGCAAAAAAAGCCGGCAGAAATCAAATCTGCACCTTTGAATAATCTATTCTGAATAGCCTAACTTCTGTTTTTATAGTACAAATTAAAAACTAATGATAATCTGTAGCTTGTTGAAATTATAAACACCATGCAGTTTTTGGACTGAATGTAATTAACAAGGAAATACCCTATGGATCCCATCGCAGAAATTATAAATATTGTTTTTACTGTTGAAGCGTTTTTACTGATTTTTGTTTTAGTGCTACTAAAAAGTAGTGTTAAATTTGTACCACAAAACCGCGCATGGTTAATTGAGCGTTTTGGTAAATACCAATCAACTAAAGAAGCAGGCTTAAATTTCATTGTACCTTTTATTGATCGCATTGCTGCTGATCGCAGCTTAAAAGAACAAGCTCAAGATGTGCCCTCGCAATCGGCAATTACCAAAGACAATATTTCGCTATCTGTTGACGGTGTATTGTACTTTCGTGTACTTGACCCATACAAAGCCACTTACGGAGTCGACGATTATGTATTTGCAGTAACGCAGCTATCACAAACTACGATGCGTTCTGAACTGGGTAAAATGGAGCTTGATAAAACATTTGAAGAACGTGATGTTCTCAATACTAATATCGTAACCTCTATCAACCAAGCGGCTGAGCCTTGGGGTATTCAGGTTTTACGTTACGAAATAAAAGACATTGTGCCACCACAATCTGTGATGGAAGCGATGGAAGCGCAAATGAAAGCCGAACGTGTTAAACGTGCGCAAATTTTAGAATCTGAGGGTGATCGTCAAGCAAACATCAATGTCGCCGAGGGTAAAAAACAGGCTCAAGTTCTAGGTGCTGAAGGTGAAAAAGCTGAACAAATCTTGCGCGCCGAGGGTGAAGCTAAAGCTATTATTGCCGTTGCAGAAGCGCAAGCCGATGCACTACGTAAAGTGGGTGAAGCTGCTGATACTGAGCAAGGCCAAAAAGCGATTCAACTCGATTTAGCAACCAAAGCCATTGCCGCTAAAGAAGCTATCGCGAAAGAGTCATCTGTTGTTTTATTGCCCGATAACGCCACTGATGCAAGCTCATTAGTTGCACAAGGCATGTCGATTATTAACTCATTAAATCAAAAGCAAAAACTTTAATCTGTTGAGGATAAATAATGACGCTTATTACTAACAACTTACCTGAAACACTGATGATTTTAGGCGTACTTGCGCTCATTATCGAAGTGGCTGTGTTAGGTATGTCTACCTTTATATTATTATTTTTAGGTATGTCTTTGTTTGCCAGCGGTTTAATGATGAACTTTAACTTGTTAGATGACTCTTTAACTACCGCATTGTGGAGTAACACGCTTATTACAGCTGGGTTTGCGCTATTTTTATGGAAACCACTAAAGCGTATGCAAAACCAGGTTGATAACAAAGGTGTACAAAGCGATTTCGCTGAGCTTGATTTTGTTTTAGCTGACGATGTTGATGAAAGCGGACATACAATGCACCTTTATTCAGGAATTAGTTGGAAGTTAAAAAGTAAGCAACCACTCCCTGCTGGTACACATGTTAAGGTCGTAAAAAAAGAAGTGGGCACTATGTGGGTTGAAGCCATTTAGCTAACTAGCACCACATTAAATTATAAGGGCAGTAATATCACTATTACTGCCCTTTTTAATATCAATTCTGGTTTAGTGCTTTAACAACATTAATATTATAATGTATTACTCATAAATTTAATCACTTAGCTCTGCAGCAGAAGGAACAACCACTGCATATAAATCATTGATAGTTGCAAGCGCACTTGAATGTAAATTTAACGCTGAGACTTCACTCACTGATGTTTGTAATGCCCGAGTTGCACAAGCATCTGCGACCACAGTTGCATGATTCCCTCTTAAAAAAGCACCTTGGGCGGTAAATGTCACGCACATATGGCTCATAAAACCAATGATAATGACATTATTATTACCAATTGCATCCACTTGTTTACCTAAGTCAGTGCCTACAAAGCTATCAGGCGCTTTTTTAACAATAATGCTCTCACCATCAATCGGCGCCACACTAGGGTGTATTTGGCCTATTTCGGCGTTTACATCATAAGGCGAACCTTGGCCACCATCGTGGACCACATGAATAATATTAGTCCCCGCCGCACGCGCATCTGCAAGTAAACTCTTGGCATTATTAAGGGCATCTTGCCAGCCTTCTAACTCCATTACGCCTTGCGTATATGTGTTTTGATAATCAACGAGTATAAGCGTTGCGTTAGAAAGTGATGCAGGTATATCGCTAAGGCCATTTAATTCACGCAGTGTTGTTGTCATATTTTTACCCTTTAATAATCAATAAAAAACAAATAACGTAGCACGACTGCCTAGTTGCCACGTTTGTATACAACCAGAATATACTTTATAGTTTGCCACCAATAGTGTCTCTAAGGACTACATTCGATGATATTAGGCCAAGTATGAACATTAAACCTGCGCACAACGTTGCCATTATTGCTTATAACAATATCAGCTTATTTCACTTATCAATTCCGTGTAGTATTTTTGGAGAAGATTTAGACCGTACAGACGCACGTCCTTATAATGTTGAAGTTTGTACTGAACACGTTGGCCTAGTTGACACGTTTTCTGGTTTTCCTATAACTATTAACAAAGACTTATCTATAATCGCTGATGCAGATACAGTGATTGTTCCTGCTTGGTGCGATCCTGATACTGTAGTGCCTGCAGCATTACTAAATGCAATTAATAACGCACATGCACGTGGAGCACGAATTGTTGGCCTTTGTTTAGGTGCTTTTGTATTAGCAGAGGCGGGAATATTAGAGGGTAAAACGGCATCCACCCATTGGGTATGGGCTGACGAATTTGCAAAAAAATACCCCAATGTCAATTTTGATAACGATGTACTGTACATCAATGTCGATAATGTATTTACCTCGGCGGGATCAGCTGCGGCAATTGACTGCTGCCTTCATATATTACGTCTTGATCACGGTGCTGATATTGCTAACCGGGTAGCTAGAAGAATGGTCGTTGCACCACATCGTAGTGGCGGACAAGTTCAATACATTGAAAAACCCCTACCCCGAAATATCGATAGCAACCGCTTGGAGCCCGCCATTAGCTGGGCAATGAATAATGTAACCCAGCCTCTTAATATTGACTTATTGGCAAATAAAGCCAGCATGAGCCGACGCAATTTCTCTCGTTTATTCAAAAAAACCATGGGGCTAACATTTACACAGTGGCTACTTGAGCAGCGACTTGCCATAGCACAGCAACAGTTAGAAACAACCTCACACACTATTGATAGAGTAGCAACGGATTCAGGCTTTTCATCAAGTGTGAGTTTTCGCCAGCATTTTTTAGCCACTTTTTCTATTTCGCCAACCGCCTACAGAAAACAATTTAAAAGTAGTGAATCAAAGTAAAAAGATGCTCGCACAGTTCAAGTACACTTGTTAGCATGAGTGTATTGTCAAAGGATGGAAGTTAACATGAACAATAGCCAACATGCATTAGTGGTTGAGGGCGGTGCCATGCGCGGTATTTTTGCCGCAGGCGTACTTGATGAGTTTTTAGCACAGCAATATCAACCTTTTACCAGCTATTTTGGTGTATCTGCTGGAGCAACGAACGTCGCGGCTTATTTATGTAAACAAGCAACCCGAAACTACAAAGTGATTACTGATTATTCGTGTAGGCCGGAATTCATTAACCTCCCCCGATTTGTTAAAGGCGGTCACTTATTTGATTTAGACTGGCTTTGGCAAGAAACAGTACGTGAAATTCCTTTAAATACCGAAGAATTCTCGCAATCCCCTCACGACTTTTATATTGTTGCAACGGCAATCGAATCTGGACAAGCTCATTACTTACAAGCAACAGGTAGCGAAATGGTAGAGCAATTAAAAGCCTCTTGCGCTATACCAATAGCTTATCGGGATTATCCAACAATAAACGGGATCGCCATGACCGATGGCGGCGTTGCAGATTCTATTCCGGTAAAAAAAGCTTATGAAATGGGGGCATCAGAAATAACAGTTATCCTTTCTCAACCTTTAGGCTATCGTAAAAAAGATAACAAAGTTCCGTGGTTAACCAAACAACTTTATAAAGATACCCCAGCGCTTGCAGAGGCGGCCATACTGCGTTCTAAAAAATATAATGACAGTATTGATTTTTTGCATAATGCTCCACCGGATTGCAAAATAAATATTATTGCTCCACCAGCAGGGTTTAAAGTCGGCCGCACCACTAAAAATCTAGCTATACTCAATTCAGGCTATCAAATGGGCATAAGTGAAGCTAAAACTTACCTAGGTAGCCCTAGGTTGCGTGAGAAATGAACATAAGCTATAAAATCAACCTATAAGAAGTATACAGTGATATAACCTTTGAATTTACAGCTTACTCCAGCTATTAATTTTTAAACCAACGGGGTAATGTAATAAAGAACGATGTGTTCGTCGTCGTATTGCAAAAAAACAGATTAAATTTAGGCGTGTTTTTTGCATTAAATTTTGTGTACACACCAAATAAATTAAGGGTTTTTGTGAATTTTCTTCGATGCTTTCATAATATAGTCTCAGATCAGCAGCTAAGCTTTGATCAAAAAATTGCAGACTTACTTGCTTTTGGGCTCGATATTTTTCAACTCGACTTAGCTATTATCAGCCGCGTAAAAAATGATTCTTACATTGTTTTACATGCCATCACCCCTGACAATTCTCTTGCAATTGGTACAGAGTTTGAATTAAACGGCACCTATTGCACGCATACCTTGTCGGCCAACTCTGCATTGGCATTTCATAATGCGTCGCAAAGTAGTATTGCAAATCATCCATGCTATATTAATTTCCAATTAGAAGCGTACATTGGTGCGCCTATACGAATAGGCAAAGACGTATTTGGAACTGTTAACTTTTCATCTGCTCAAGAATGCGCTCCTTTTAGCGATGAAGCCTATGATTATATTGAATTATTAGCGCAGTGGTTAGGCTCGGAATTGGCGCGCAATCAGGATAAAGCCAATCTCACTAAAAATAGTGACACTTTATTAAAGCTTGAAAACGTAGCAAATATAGGTACATGGGAAGTCGACCTAATAGAAAATACTATTTTTTGGAGCCAACAAACTCGACGTATTCATCAAGCCGAAGAAGGCTTCACTCCTGATATGAATACCGCTATCGAGTTTTATAAAGCGGGCAAAAGCCGAGATAGCATTAGTATAGCAGTAGAAAATGCGGTGTCTAAGGGTGATAAATGGCATTTAGAGCTGGAAATAGTTACCGCTAAGCAACAGAACATTTGGGTTTCAACCTTTGGTGAGGCCGAGTTTAACAACGGCCAATGTGTGCGGTTATTTGGTACTTTTCAAGATATAACTGAAGCCGTAAAGTTACGCGAAGAGTTAAAACAAAAAAAAGCGCTTGCTGAACAGCTATTAAAAGATAGAAGTATGCTGTTTGCAAAAATTAGTCATGAGCTACGCACTCCGTTAAATGGCATTACGGGTATGTTAGCAACACTCATTGATGAACACGATTATGACAAGCGGGCGGAAAAAATTAAAGTCGCCCTGCGAAGTGCTGATATTTTATTGAATATTATCAATGAAGTGCTCGACTTTTCAAAAATAAATCATGGTGAATTAAAACTGGAACCTCACCACTCCCTACTTAAAACGGTATTTACCGATTTGGTTTCTTTATATTCGGTATTGTTTAGCAATAAAAACATTGAACTACGAGCCACTAACCTCATTCCTAATGATGTTTGGGTATACTGCGACACCTCTCGATTAAGCCAAATTGTCTCTAATTTACTGAGTAACGCATTAAAATTTACAGAGCATGGTTCTGTTTCTCTCGATTCACAGTTAGCATTAGATACAAAGCGCCCTTTACTTACAATTAAAATAACCGATACGGGTCGCGGCATGAGTAAAACGTATTTAAACTCATTATTTAAGCCTTTTACCCAGGAGGTTGATGCTAACAACAATAAAGGTGGCACCGGGTTAGGCTTAGCCATAGTTAAAGAGCTCGTTGGTTTTATGAATGGCAAAATTGAGGTAACCAGTGAGGTTAATGTGGGCACATGTTTTACCTTAACTATCCCAATTGAGCTTGGTAAACAACAAACACAAAAACCTAGCCTTAAATTTATTAATAACCATAGTAATAAGCTCTCGGTTTTGGTGGTTGATGATAACGAAATAAATCGCCTGGTATTAGAATCAGCACTGGATAAATTTAATATAAAATCAGACTTTGCTATTGACGGCCAAGATGCTCTGTTAAAATGCAAACAAAAGCATTTTGACCTTATTTTTATGGATTGCATTATGCCTATCATGGATGGTTTTGAAGCCACTAAGCAACTAAAGGCACAAGGTATCTGTGACTCGCAAGAAACTTATATTGTGGCGTTAACTGCTAATGCATCCTCACAAGATAAACTAAACTGTAAGCAAGCAGGCATGGATATGTTTATAGCCAAACCATTTAAACTGCCAGCAATAGAAGAAGCAATTACAAATACACTAAAAAGACTGGGCGTAGCCACATTATAACAACGAGTGTCGCCCAGATTAACTTGCACTAAAAACACAAAGGATCATTATGACAAATAAAATCATTGGTATTGTACTTATTGTTATTGGCGTAGCGCTTGGTATGTGGGGTTATGATGTTTACGATTCTGCAGCTTCACAAGTTACTCGCGCATTAAATGGCGAAACCCCTGTAGAAGCATGGCTAGGCTTTATTGGCGGGGCAGTATGTATTTTAGTGGGTATTACCCGACTTAAATAGCACACAAAAAAGCCGCCTTTGGAGAGGGCGGCTTGGGTGAACAAACAGCTATGGGTGAGAGCTGTTTTATCAAGAGGCTTACGCTAAAACACTATTAAGCAGCGTTTTGCTCTGCATCGGGTGTTTGGCGAATTAAGTAGTCAAAGGCACCTAAGCTCGCAGTTGCGCCGGCGCCCATAGCAATAATAATTTGCTTAAATGGTGTATTGGTCGCATCGCCCGCCCCGTATATACCCGGTAACGACGTTGCACCTTTAGCATCAATGAGTATTTCACCAAATTGACTAAGTTCAAGGTCACTCTCTTGTAACCATTCGGTGTTTGGTATCAAACCAATTTGTACAAATATACCGGCTAAAGTTAGCTCCTTACTTTCTCCAGAAACACGATCGGTATAATTCAGGCCTGTCACTTTATTACCATCACCGAGTACTTCAGTGGTTTGTGCATTTTTAATAATAGTAATGTTTTTTAAGCTATTAGCTTTACGAATAAGCACTTCGTCAGCACGTAACGTATCGGCAAATTCAAGCACCGTTACATGCTCTACAATGTTAGCTAAATCAATAGCCGCTTCAATACCTGAGTTTCCGCCACCTATTACAGCAACAGGTTTGCCTTTAAACAATGGGCCATCACAATGCGGACAATATGCAACGCCATGACCTTTATATTGTTGCTCGCCAGGTACGTTCATTTCACGCCAGCGTGCGCCGGTTGCTAGCACAAGTGATTTTGCTTGTAAAACTGCGCCATTTTCTAAAGTAATGTCATAGCCATTACTGCCTTTTTGCAGGTTTGCAGCGCGTTGGTTGTGCATTACATCAACATCGTATTCTTTAACATGCTCCTCAAGCTGGGCCACCATTTTTGGCCCTTCGGTTGCTTTTACTGAAATAAAGTTTTCAATAGCCAATGTGTCAGCTACCTGGCCACCAAATCGATCGGCAACCACCCCCGTATTTAGCCCTTTACGTGCAGAATAAATAGCTGCCGAAGCACCTGCAGGGCCACCACCGACGACAAGAACATCAAACACTGATTTTTCATTCAATGCTTTGGCTTGGCGCTGTGCACCTTTGCTATCAACTTTATTTAGAATATCTGTTAGGCTCATTGCCCCTTGGCTAAAAGGCTCTCCGTTTAAATAAACAGCGGGTACAGCCAATATATTTCTTTGCTCTACTTCATCTTGAAACAGAGCACCATCAATCATAGTGGCAGATATTTTGCTATTTGTAGCAGCCATTGTATTGAGCGCTTGAACCACTTGCGGACAAGTTTGGCAACTCAAACTGATATACACTTCAAAGTTTAGTTCTTGTTCAAGTGATTGTATTTGCTCAATATCATCTTGGCTAGCTTTACTTGGGTGTCCGCCTGTGTGCAATAGCGCAAGTACTAAACTAGTAAATTCATGACCCATAGGTACCCCTGCAAAGGTAATATGGGTGTTTTTTTGTGGCGAATGCACCACCATTGAAGGTCTGCGTGCCGAAGTATCTGGATTGTTACTCACACTAAACTTATCGCTTAGTGATGCTAAATCATTCGCTAAACTTTCTACTTCTGTTGATTTTTTGCTGTCATCCAAGGCGATAAGCAGCTCAACAGGCTGAGTCAGCGATTCAAAATGGCTTTTTAATTGGTTCTTTATGTTGTTGTCTAACATGGCTTAGCCCCTTACGGAAAAATAAAACAGCAGAACCCCCATGCCATCAGTGCATGTGCGAATTTTAGAAAAGAGTGATGGCGTGGAAGAGTGCCCAGTGAGCCAAGTAGGCTCACTGGTATTAGAGTTATGTACTACTCTAAATTTAGTGAAGGTAAGGTTTAAATCTTACCAACTAGGTCTAGTGAAGGTGCTAATGTGTCTTCACCTGGCTGCCAAGATGCAGGACATACTTCACCGTCATGCGTGGCAATGTATTGTGCGGCTTGTACTTTACGAACAAGTTCTTTAGCACTACGACCAATACCTAAATCATGCGTTTCAACAACTTTGATTTCACCCTCTGGGTTCATTACAAATGTACCGCGAAGTGCTAAACCATCATCTTCAATCATTACACCAAAGTTACGTGTAATGCGTCCTGTTGGGTCGCCAATCATTGGGTAAGTAATTTTACCGATAGTGTCTGACGTGTCATGCCAAGCTTTGTGAGTAAAGTGCGTATCTGTTGATACCGAGTAAACCTCTACGCCCATTTCTTGTAACTGTGCGTAATGATCTGCAAGGTCACCTAATTCAGTTGGGCATACAAATGTAAAATCTGCAGGGTAAAAGAAAAAGATAGACCACTTACCTAATACGTCTTTTTCAGTGAGTTCTACAAAGTCACCATTGTGGTAAGCTGTTGCATTGAAAGGTTGTAATTTTGTGTTAATCAATGAAGTGCTCATAGTATTCCTCATTTATGTTTAGTGTATTTAAAAAAGTTAACGCCTTGTGCGTTGGCTTGATTAATACAATAAGGCCATTGAGAAATTAAATAAAATTGATTGTTTAGATTAAAACAATCGATTTTTAAGATTGATGGAGATAAGAAGTTACAATAATTGAATGTGAGCTATCTTAAACTTAAAAATACTAGTTACACCATCAGAAAATGAGATTTTCAAATTCGTTTTCAGGTAAAGCTTTGCTAAACAAAAATCCTTGCCCTTCTTCACACTCAAGCGAAATAAGTGTATCGAGCTGTGCTTGAGTTTCAATGCCTTCACCAACAATCTTTAAATTAAGTGAGTGTGCTAAATGGGTAATTGCTTTCACTATATCTAGGCTTTGCTTATCATCAACCATATCTTTAACAAATGACTGGTCAATCTTTAATACATCAACAGGGAATAGTTTTAAATACGATAGACTCGAATAGCCCGTTCCAAAGTCATCTATCGCTATGCTCAAACCAAGGTTTGAAAGCCCGTTTAATATTCTACTTGTTTCATCAAAATCACTCATTAAAGCGCTTTCTGTCACTTCTAACTCAAGGTAACCACTAGGAAGCTCAGTATCCTCAAGTATTTGCGCTACGCTTTCTATAAATTTAGGATCTGTAAATTGTTTAGCCGCCACATTAACAGCAACTTTAATTGGATGACCTTTATCTAGCCAGCGTTTAGCAGCTCTGCAGCTTTGTTTTAAAACGCTATGACCCAACTTATTTATTAAGCCTGTCTCTTCGGCTAGTGGAATAAAGTGTAACGGCGATATAAAACCGCCCTCCTCATCTCTTAACCTTACTAACGCCTCAGCGCCTATAATTAATTTATTTTTTAGGCAAAGCTTGGGCTGAAAGTGAACTTCCAACGTGTCTTTTTCAAGTGCATTTCTCAAAAGCTTATCTATATTTTGACGTTGATGAAACTCATGTTCTAAGTCATCTGAAAAATAACAAAATCTATCTCTACCGTGCTCTTTGGCTTTATACATTGCTGCATCAGCATGCGACATCATTAATTCGGCAGAATCAGAATCAGTTGGATTAATACTAATTCCCACGCTTATAGTTAAATTAAACTCTCTTCCATCGACACGAAAGGGCTGGTGCATTGCATACAAAATATCAGATGCAACAGCATCAACATGACACGCCGATTTAATATCGGGAAGCAATAATACAAATTCATCCCCGCCAACTCGGGCTAAGGTCGTATTTAAATCAACAATAGATTCAAGTCGTTTAGCAACCAGTTTTATTATTTGGTCGCCAACATGGTGTCCCTCGGTATCATTTAAATATTTAAAATGATCAATATCAATTAACATTAACGCCACAAAAAAACCATTACGCACAGATACCTGACAAGCATGCGCAACGCGATCATGTAATAAAATTCGATTGGGTAAATCGGTTAATTGGTCATGGTTTGCTAAATGGCTCATCTTAACAGCCATCGCAATTGACTCGCTCACATCATGAAAAACTATAATCGCGCCAATAATATTACCTTTTTCATCCCTAATAGGAGAGGCAGAATCCTCAACCCGATGAATTCTGCCATTTAAGCTCGTTAATTGGCAATTAAGCGCCATAGCCACTCTTCGCTGCTCTTTTAAAGCAATAGAAATTGGATTAAGGCTTTTGTGCTTTGTGGTTGCATCCCGTAATTGCATAACCTCTGAAATATAATTACCAACAGCTTCATGCATCACCCAACCGGTCATCATCTCTGCAATCGGGTTCATAAACGTTATTTTTTCGTCTTTGTCAGTTGCTATAACAGCGTCGCCAATCGAGTTGAGCGTAACCCGCAATCTTTCTGATTCAATAGCAAGTAACCGCTGAGAATGCTTTAATTGTTGCTCTTGTGTTTTTAGTTTTAAATGGTTGCCAACGCGCAAACGGCAGACCTTAAGATCGACTGGCTTTTGTATGTAGTCAATCCCACCCAGCTCCAAAGACAAATGCTCAAACTTACTTTCATTATGAGAGGTAATAAATATTACCGTTACACCACTGGTTTTGGGATTGTTTTTTAAGCGTTTACACACTTCTAACCCGCTAATATCTGGTAATTCAATATCTAATAAAATAATTTCAGGTAAAAACTGCTGTGCTTTTTCAATTGCACCAAAACCAGTATCGCTGCATATAACTTCTGCGATATCTGATAAAGCCCCCTCTAGAATCATTAAACTAGAAGGTTCATCATCAACAATAAGCACTCGATGCGCAAAGCTTTGATCTACAGTGGTTAACACAATAAAGTCCCATAAAAAAATTAAACAAACGCGACTAAAGTTTAGCTGAGTTAACCTAAACGTCCATTAATTACCTAAAATAAGTACTAACAATATTAAATTAATTGTGTTAGCTACAAGATGTCTATAATCATCTGAAGTAAACATAAACCAATAAAACCAAAACTCCTTTTTAATAGTAAAAACTTTTTTCTTATTTTTTTTATTATTAAGCTCAAACTTGATAAATTACCTATAGTTCTCTAGGTTTAATTATAATTAAATAATGGCTAGTTTTTAATTGGAGTAATGGATGCCAATAAATCTTAAAAAAAGGATAATTCGTCAGGTAAGTAATTACACCCTTTTATTCCCTATTTCTTTATCCGCCATAATTACCTTAATTGTTGTAGCCATTATTATTAATGAAGCAAGTTTATCGCGCTCAGTACTTGGCTCTGTAGAACTAGAAATAATAGACAAAAACCAATCTATTAATTCACAAACACAAGAGGTTATTGAAAACTACCGTCGAGATATTCGTTTTTTACACGCAACCCCTCCAATCAAAGGCTTAGCCAGGGCATCAAATAACAAAGGTGTAGACCCACTAGAGAACACCACCTATGCTCAATGGAAAACAAGGCTTGAAATTATATTTGCAGCGTTTTTAAAAAATAACCCAGATTACGAGCAGCTAAGAATCATCAGTACCAACAAAAAAGGACAAGAACTTGTAAGGGTTGATCGCGTTCAGGGCGCAGTTGAGGTTATAGATTTGAATAGGCTCCAAAATAAAGGAGCGCAAGATTACTTTACGGCCAGTAGTAACCTCTCTGATGGCGAAATATATCTGTCTGAAATTTCGTTGAATAGAGAGTACGGTAAAATAGAGTTTCCTTATCGCCCGATGTTGAGGCTATCTATGCCAATTTTTGATGAAAATCAAAATAGATTTGGCTTTATCATAATTAACGTGAATGCTAATAACTTAATAAGCTTTATTAGCAACAGTATTAATTCACCATTTCAACTCGTTTTAACTGACAGTAACGGCTATTTTTTATTGCATCCAAATAAAAACTTCACCTTTGGTAAAGACCTAGGTAGTGATATTAGTATCAATAATAACTACACTTTTAACCCCGTTGCTAATAGCTCATTGTCGCTTATAAAACCAAAAAATAATGCGCAAACGAGTTATTACACCGCAAGTAAAAAAATCACTTTAGCGCTGGGTGAAAAACAAAACTTTTTATCTAGTCACGTTTTAGCACCTGTTGAGCATATTAAAAATATTGAAATGGAACGTAGAACAAAGCTCTACGCCTTTTTACTTATTTTGGTTATTGTATTAACTATCATTCTCGCATTTTTCAATCGTAGCCTTCGCAAAAGCCAAGAGCTTGCAAATGCGCGCGCACAATCTGAGGCAATTATAACTGGCTCATCTGATGCGGTAATTGGCATTACCAATAACGGTATTGTCTCTAGTTGGAATAATGCCGCAACTCTGATGTTTAAGCTTGGAGAGTTAGAAGCAATTGGAAAACCAATTAATGATTTAAAAATAATAGATCAGCTAAATTTTAACGAGATAATTGAAAAGTTCACTGATGGTACTCGTCAATTTAAGCAAGACGCTAGTATCAGTAACGGCTCTACTAAACGCTACTTTTCACTCTCTTTATCAGCCATTATCGATCAATTTGGAATGTTTATTGGTATTGCAATAATAGCCAGAGATGTAACCAAAGAGCGCACCATTGAGAATGAAATAATAAAAGTAAATCATGAGCTTGAAAATAAAGTAGCCATTCGCACTAAAGAGCTCAAACAAGCCAGTGAAGTAAAAAGCGCGTTTATTTCTAATATAAGCCATGAAATGCGTACTCCACTTAATGGCATAGTGGGTACTTTAAACTTAATAAAAAAAGAGCCATTGAGTGAAACACAAAAAAACTATTTAGAAATGACCGAAGTTAGTGTGAGTGCTTTATCTGTATTAATAAATGATATTTTGGATTTATCTAAAATAGAAGCAGGTAAACTTGAGTTGAACTTTAAAGAGTTTAATTTAATAAAATTAATCGAAAGCGTTTGTGGCAGTATGGCTGTTAAAGCTCAGGAGAAAGGCCTCGAATTTGTTTTAGATGTTGTTAATTTAAAATGTAAAACGATTAAAACTGACCCCCATCGTTTTTCACAAATCCTGACTAACTTAGTAAATAATGCGATTAAATTTACTGAAACTGGGTTTATAAAGGTCACTGCTTATTGCGAGCAAACAAGCAGTGATACTGTGACTGTTCACGTAGAAGTTACCGATAGCGGTGTGGGCATTGCACAAGAAAACCAGAGCAAATTATTTACCGCCTTTTCCCAAGAAGACAAAAGCGTGGCATCTAAATTTGGTGGAACAGGGCTAGGGCTTTCTATATGCAGACAGCTTTGTAGCCTTCTAGGCGGAGAAATTAGCTTTGAGTCAGAAAAGTCACTAGGTAGTAGTTTTCACATAAAACTAACACTGAGCAATGATGATACAACTCATTATAGTTTTACCCCACGATTAAAAAACAAAAGCTTTGCTATTGTGACTAAAAATAACGAGTTAACCGACAGCATAAATAATTTAATAGCTGCTTTTTCTGGAAACAGTTTTTCACCTGAACAATTACAACAATCTCTTGTTTCAGATGATATAAAAAACGTACCTTTACCTGACTTTATACTTATTGAACAAGACGACATATTGTTAAAACGTTTAGATGAAATGTGGCCATCTATTGCTAATCATCATGCACTTAAAGTTATTTTATTAGCAAATCGCGGTTATCCGCAAATTAAAACAAGACACGTGCAAACCAGCTTACTTTCTAAACCAATACTTATTTCAGAGTTTTTAAAAACAGTAGCCGATGAACGCAGCCTTGAAGATAAAATAAGTGCTGGTAGCAGCAATATTAATATTAACAAACGCCGTGAATCAGACTCAGTTAAAACTGATAACTCTGACTTTAAAGGGGCACATGTTCTTATCGTTGATGATAACGATATAAATATAGAAGTAGCCGCGGGTATATTGTCATGTTTATCTTTAGAGATAGATACCGCGTCAAATGGCCAACAAGCAGTAGAAAAACTTGTTAACTCGGTGGCCAATAATCATCAATACCACTGTGTATTTATGGACTGCCAAATGCCTATATTGAATGGTTATGATGCAGCAAAACAAATAAGAGCTGGTGAAGCAGCGCCTCAAAATATTGATATTCCCATAGTCGCTATGACTGCTAATGCAATGATGGGTGAAAGACAAAAATGCCTAGATGCAGGAATGAGTGATTACATCACTAAACCAATCTCTGCAGAGGTATTAGTTGCAACAGCTACAAAGTGGTTGTCTTCAACTTTTATAAAAGAAGCTCCATTGGAAAATAATCAGCTTAACGAATTTAATAAACCAATCCCTGATACTTCAGATAGTCAAAGTTTACCTGATTGGGATAAAGATAACGCGCTATCTCGGTTATTAAATAATGAAGAGCTGCTTATAAAAGTATGCGAATTATACCTTCAAAGTACACCAATGAAGCTAGAAGAACTTGAGGATGCAATAAATAACAATAATTTATCGCAAATATCAAAACTAAGTCATGGCTTGAAAGGCTCATCGGGTGATGTAGGTGCGGCTAACTTGCATAAATTATTTGATGAATTAGAAGTAATGGCCAGTGAAAATGCCATGGGCAGTATGAAGAATAAATTAGAGCTCATTCAAACTAGCTACAAAAAACTCGAATCAACCATTAACAGCTACTTAGAGATACAACCCAGTAGTTAGCATTTTGTGGGTAATAATGAATAAACCACTGAAAATATGTATTGCTAATTAAAGTTAAAAGCGCCTAAAGGCGCTTTTAATTTTTGAGTGTATTGCTAACCAATACCACCAAAAAATATAAAAGCACATAGGATATTTATTCTTACTCGCTATACTGGTCAATTATAACTTTTAAACTATTGAATTCTATAGGCTTGTTTATAGTGTTAGTTATACCCGCTGCCACGTACTCAGGCTCGTCTTTTTCAGTGATGTTTGCAGTAACGGCAATAATGGGCACATCGTGGTAATTGGCTAGTTCCCTAATATATTTAGTTGCCAAAAGCCCGCCCATTACCGGCATTTGAATATCCATCATAATTAAATCAAATTGTTGTTTAGTACATAGCTCAAGCGCTATTTCACCATTATCTGCCACGGTAATATGTTTAATACCCATTGCTTTTAAAAAGCTTTCTAGCACGATTTGATTTACCGGATTATCTTCGGCAATTAATACCTGCACATCTTTATTTTTAATAGTTACATCGGGTAATTGTGCTTGTTGTTTAACGTTTGTATTTGCAATGGGAATATTAAGCCTTAGCTGAAAATAAAATCTCGAACCCTTATCCAATTCACTTTCTACTTGTAAATTACTGCCCATTAAGTTTAATATTTTACTAGAAATAGTTAATCCAAGTCCTGTACCACCAAAACGACGTGTTGTTGAAGTGTCTGCTTGGGTAAAAGCATCAAATAACGTTTTTATACTGTGTTGTGAAATACCTATACCACTATCGATAACGCTAAATAGTAACACCACCTCATTGTTATTTTTCTCTTTTAGATCAACAGACAAGGTTACTGTTCCAAGCTCTGTAAACTTAAATGCATTCCCCAATAAGTTCATTAGCACTTGTTTTAAACGGGTTTCGTCGCCTTGTACCAAATCAACAGAATCTACTTTTTCTTTTACTATTTTAAACTCTATATTTTTATGGTCGGCTTGCGATTTAAAAATTTGTTCCAGCTCATACAATAAAGCACTTAATTTAAACTCTCTGTTTTCTAGTAGCATTTTATCGGCATCGAGCTTACTTAAATCGAGAATGTCATTAAGAATAACCAATAAACTCTTACCTGAAGAGCTAATAACCTCAATCATGCGCTTTTGTTTAGCATCGAGTTCGGTATTACTCACTAGCTGTACCATGCCTAAAATACCGTTCATGGGAGTGCGTATTTCATGGCTCATATTAGCTAAAAATTCAGATTTGATTCGGGATGTTTCCTCTGCCGCTTTTTTTGCTTCAACTAGGCGCTCGTTTAGCACTCTAAATTTATTTGCTGCTTGGGCTAAAAATCCTATTTCATCTTCACGGTTAATATCAGCTATGTTTGCTGAGAAATCACCATTTAAAAATGATCTAAAACTAACGGTGAGTCTGTTAATCGCTTTAATAATATGAAAGTGAAAAAATAAAGCAAAAAGAATAAACAAGGTAACAGACAAAAATAACGACACTTGAATAACAGTTTGCGCGGCATTAATGCTCTCTTGACTGGTTTGCGAAATATCACTAAGCAACAACAATGCATCTTCTTGCAATTTTTTGGCAAGTGCTGAAAATTCAACCGAATCACCGGCAATAACAATATTGCTTAAGGTTAAATAATTTCTATTGGCTTGAATGGCCTGAGCAAATAAAGACTCGAATTTAGTTGTTAAACTATTTAGTTGCTCGACCTTGTTTTGGCCAATCATTTTGTTTGTAGCGCCACTGTTGGTTAATTGTTTAATTAATTTTAGCCGCTGTTTTACTTGGCTACGTTTGGCGTAATCACGTTGAGTTAAAAACAGGATTGAATTGCGGTACAGATGATGCCAATGATCCTTTAGCTGAAACAATAATAAGTCCTTGTCCAGCCTGGCCGTTTCTCTATCCCTGCTTGCTAAGGTAGTCAATGCTAATTCGTAGGTATTTGGTAGCTGTTGCTCAATAATTTTAGACTTTTCATCATATCGTTTTTTAAGACTATCGATACTTTTGCCATAATTTAAAACCAATGATTGCATGGCGTTTAATGAATTTTTAATCTCGGGTTGCTGGATTCGCTGTTGTGCTTCAATTAACCGCGCTTGAATACTTTGATGAGTGCTTTTTATTTTATCAAAAATAACCTCGCTACCCGACACACCATAAACAGAAATATCTCGCTGAATCTGTAAAATATCTTTGTTAATTTCAAATACAACAACTGACAGCCCATTAATGTTCAATACATTTTTACTGGCTTGCTCTATTTTGTCGGTTCGCTCATTAATAACAACGTAAACTATTATTTGTATTAAAATAAAAATAGCCAACGAAGATAATACTTTAATAGATAAAGAACCAATTAACTGTTTTAGCATTCAATTCCCTTATGCGTTTAATAGTTCAAACCATTTATCTAAACTGTAATCGTAGTTATCCATCACTGTATTCCACACCGCAATATTAGAAAAGCGCTTTTCATAGCTGCCGCCATCGCGAATTTGCCCTGGCATAATTATATTTTTGCCATCGGTACCCGCTAGTGGTTGAGTCGCTTCTTTGCCATCGTACCAATAATCCCATTCGGGGGTGGTAATTATTTCTTTGCTACGTTCTGGATTAGAAATGTAATAACCCTGCTCTGAAATAAATGCACCAGGCCAGCCCGATAACCACCAGTTCATATATTCATAAGCGGCGTCTTTTACGTGCCCTACCGTATTAGCAGAGAGACACATTACCCCATGCCATGCTCGATACCCTTCTTTAGGAGATGCATTAACAACGGGTAAACCTTGGGCTCTACATGCAGTCACCCCCGGTGAAAATATGCTTTGAATATGCACGCGCTTTTTAAGCATAAACTCAACAGATTGTGGCACCGATGTCCAAAACCCAGAAAAATGCCCTGCTTGCTTTTTATTAATTAAAATTGCAAACAGTTTGTCTATTTCTGCAACACTCATATTGGCAATATTATTAAATGTCATCAGCCCTTGAGCCTGGGCTGCCAATGCGGCATCAAAAATGCCTATGGTGGGGGCATTCACCAAACCTACATGACCTTTGTTACTCTCTTCAAGCAACCAGCCCCACGATTCAGTCTCGTAAGCCACGCCCTTAGGTATAAAATTAGTGTTATAGCCAAATGAATCTACATTGTGAACATAAGGCATAAAACTTATTTGATCAGTGGCCTGGCTTCCAAGTGAGCCATCTTGTTGAACATATAAAATTTTATTGGGCGCATCGCCTGCGCCTAGTTTTGCTGTCGGAACTAACTTGCCGGTTTTGGTTAGTGGATTTATTTCCTGCCAATATTTTAGTCTTTCTACTTCAATTGGTTGAATAGCATTGGCTTGCCACAATATATTAATTGAGTCAGACCATTGTTCATATAAATCAAATGAAGAGGGATCGGCGGCTGCTTTTTGTAAAACGGCCGCACTCCCCATAGGGGTAAATTCAATATTAATACCGAGCTCTTGCATGGCACGGACCCTAAGCTCTTCTTGTAAAGTTACATGCGTGCCCATGACTCTGAGCGTAACCGGTTTTTTTGCAAACACATACGGCGCTTTAAATGCGACAGCAGAGGTCGCAGCACCGACCGCTAATGTACTTAAAAATTTACGTCGAGTGACATTGTTAGCCATACTAATCATCCATTTACTGATACTAATAATGAGTATAGGTAATAATATAAAAAAATCACTAACTTAGCGCTTAAAAAACCACTATTTTAATATAATGAGTGATCGTCATAAATAACATGGTCGTTTAAGCATTGTGTAAATTGTTTGAGATAACTCTATCTATCCTTGTTACACTAGCAGTGTTGAAATACCTACTCGATTAAGGCGCTTACCCATGGAAAAATTTGTTAATCACATTCAACTAGGCTATTTAGGCTTACTGCCGTTTTTAGGCTGTGTGGGTTGGCCACTTATGTTTGGCAGTAACAGTGTCAATTTAGAGTTTTTTAGTTTTTACAGCATCGCTATTTTAGCTTTTATGGCGGGTAATTTATGGCATGCAGGGCAACAAAGTTTTGCCGATGCCATTAAAGCTGTGCTTCCGGTCATTCCTATTCCGTTTTTATCATTTTTGCCGATTGAGTGGATGCTTGCGTGGTTAGGCGCGAGCTTTTGGTTGGTACTAATTTTCGAAAAAGCGTCGATTCATTGGCAGGGTTACCACAAAGATTACCAAAAAATGCGCTTTGTGCTCACATCTGTGGTGTTTGTGTGTCATATTCTTATTATTGGTATGAGTATTTACCCTAAATAGTCTGCCATTACTTAACCATTGGTCTGTAATAGGGTAACATCCGCGCACTGTATTGAGAGGACACCCCATGATAGACCAATTGCGCCAACAGCTTACTGACCTTGGTGAGAATTTTGTAGAAAAAAACGCCGCTTTTAAAATTAAAGTGATCCCTTTTTTTTGTGCCATAAGCATAAAAAAAGATCATAAAAGCGAAGGATGTCTTTCTTTTTATTCAAATCAACTCATTGAAATACTGATGGTTGTGTTGTTTGTATTGTTTGGTTTATCTATATTTGATCCTGATGCAGGATTTACCCATGGTCCTATCCATATTGTTTTTGCTATTTTGATTACCTTTAACCTAATTTTAAAACAGGTTGCTATTGAGGGTTTAAAAACACGTTTAGCTATGTATAGGTTGCATCAAACACCTAAGCAAAGTGATGAGCCCGAAAACCCAAATACAACTAAACGCTAACTATGTATTTAAATCCAAACTGGAACATACTTACGGTTGGTGATGGGGACTTATCGTTTTCAAATGCGCTTTATCGTCATATTAAGCCAAAAAAGTTAGTGGCATCCACTTACGACGAGCAATCAACTATTGAGCAAAAATACCCAGACAATGCGCTCAATGCTTTAAAGTCGCAACAGGTAGAAGTACTTAATAGCTTTGATGTAACCAACCCACAATGTTGGCAAACGCTCGGCCAGCATTTACATAGTTTTGATGTGGTTATTTTTCAATTTCCGCTTATTCCTGCGTTTGTTGGTCGCAATGCATTTGAACACAATACACGCCATACCAGCATGAACGTACTTAACCGCGCATTGCTGCATCAATTTATAAAATACGCCAATGAGTTTGCTTTAAATCCACAAGGCGCGAGGCTGTGTTTCATCACTTCAAAAGATGTTAAACCGTACCGTGAATGGAATATTGAAGGCAGTTTAAATACCCATTTAAACGCACAATATCAGGGGCAAATGCCATTTGATATTAGTCACTTTAATGGTTATAAAATTCGCAATGTTGACCGTGATAAGCACGTTAAAGACACCAGCGGCATTACCTATGTATTTAGTGAAAAACCCTTACCTGAACTAGCTAGCTTGTTAACTTTGCCTGCTTACTTATCCGATAATTATTGCTCGCTATGTCGTGTAGGGCCGTTTTTAGCTGACGAAGATAAAAGCAAGCATTTTGCTGCTAAAAAACACCTGCAAATGATCAAACTAGAGCAAGACTGGCAGCAATGGTTAACAGCGTTTTATAAGTCAAGCTAGCTTAATTAAGTCAGCTGCTTTTTCGGCAATGGCTATCACACAGGCATTGGTGTTGCCGGTAATTATATGCGGCATTATTGAGGCATCGACCACACGCAAATTTTTCACGCCATGTACTTGTAGTTGGCTATTCACTACCGCCATGGGATCTTGCCCCATTTTACAAGTGCCTACAGGGTGATATTCAGTCTCGGCCGTTTGCCTAATATACTCAATAAGCTGCTCATTATTGTTAACATCTAGCGGGTAAACCATATTACCTCTAATTACATCAAATGCTTCACTTTGCATAATCTGCAGTGTTTTTTTAAGCCCCGCTAACATCACGTTTAAATCATCGGGGTGGCTTAAATAATTAGGATCAATAAGTGGTGCACTCAAAGGGTTGGCATCGGCTAATCGAATCGTGCCACGGCTTTTAGGGTGCATAATACTACAGTGAATACTATAACCATGGCCTAGGTGCAGTTTACGGCTATGGTCATCCACCAGCCCAATTACAAATTCAAGCTGTACGTCGGGTACTTTTGAATCGGAAAATAGCTTTATAAAGGCATGTGATTCTGCAAAATTACTAGTAAGCTGCCCTTCACGTTTGGCAAACCAATCAACGCATCCTTTTGCAATATTAAACGCCCCACCCGCACTTATACCAAATGTGCCTTTACTATATTTAGCTTTATACAATGGCACAACGGTTAAGTGGTCATGAAGGTTCTCTCCTACACCAGAAAGCTCGTTTACTATTTCAATATTATGCTGCTTTAGTTGCTCTTTAGGGCCAACTCCCGATAGCATTAAAATTTGCGGTGAGTTAATTGCGCCAGCGCTTAAAACCACCTCTTTTTTTGCATGCAATACAACGGCCTTATTGTTTATAGAAACAGAGACTCCGGTTGCGGTTTTATCGCAAAAAAGTACTTTATTAACGTGTACTTTGCTAAGCACAGTTAGGTTTTTCCGGTTTAAATGGGGGGTTATATACGCTTTTGCCGCGCTACAACGCTCACCTTGATATTGAGTCACTTGCGATAACCTTGCTCCCACTTGCTGCCCTGCGTTTATATCGCCATTGTGCGGTACACCTTGTTGTTCGCAGGCGTTTAAAAACAGCTGATTTACTGGGCTTGGCTGGCTTAAATCCTGCACATGCAAAGGGCCATTAACCCCGTGTACATCACTTTCAGTAAAGGTTTTATTATTTTCAGCTTTAATAAAATAAGGCAATAAACTCTCATAGTCCCAGCCCTCATTGCCCAGTGCAGCCCAACTATTATAATCGTGCTTATTACCTCGAATATAAACCATGGCATTAATGGAACTTGAACCGCCAAGCACTTTGCCACGAGGCATAAATCCGCAGCGGTTATTAAGCTCTTTTTGAGGTACCGTATTGTAATGCCAGCTATTAATGCCATAAGGCACACTAGCAGCAACCCCTGCAGGCATTTGAACCATTGTGCCTTTATCACTGCCGCCCGCTTCAATTAAGCACACACTCACATTTTTATTTTCAGATAATCGCGATGCGATAACGCAGCCTGCACTGCCTGCGCCAACAACAATGTAATCAAATGTAGTGATATGCATACTTATTCTCCAATTAAAAAACCAGTTTGCATGGAACATCGAATAAAAACTTGTTATTTTTAGACATCCTCACGCAAAAGTATATTTTATGAGCCGCTTAATTAGAGCCACCTCTTTACAAGGAATAGACCATTTAATTGCAGAACTTGGGGGAGATTTCGCTGCCATAATGCAGCAGTGCGCCATTAATGTGGACTTTAATAAACTAGAGCAAGAGACCCTTACTTACCGCGCGTATGCACAGCTATTAGAGCATTGCGCGAATACACTAAATTGTCCAAATTTTGGTTTAAGACTAGCAAGCCTGCAAAGCTTTGATATTTTAGGCCATATTGCAATAGCCGCTCAAACAGGCACTAACTTAGCTGAGGGGTTAGATTGGGTGATCAAATATTTGCACTTACATACGCCAGCACTTAATTTAACCACTCTCCCACTTGATGATAATGAACACGTGTTTTTATCATTCGCTATAAATCTCAGGCCATTACCTGCAATAAACCAAGTAATAGAGCTCACTATTGCATTGGCCATAGCTACCTTAAAAAATATGAGTAATGGCCGCTGTAAGCCACAAAGTGTATTTTTACCTCATACCCTAGGCGCAAATAAGCAGACCTACCACCAGCATTTTGGGTGTAAGGTTATTACTCACAGAAATAGCGCCGGTGTATTAATTGCCAAACAAGACTTAGATTTAACACTTAACATAACTAAGCAGCATAAAACCCAAGCAGCACTTAACTTTTTAGCTGAAAATAATGCTTATAGCCAATCTTTACCCACTCAGGTAAGCGCGCTTATTCGCATTATGCTGCCGATATTTCAAAGCGCTAATAATACTATTGCCGCTGCGCTTAATATTCACCCTCGCACCTTGCACCGAGAACTTAAAAAGCACGATACCAGTTTTGTAAAGCTCAAAGACGCCACTCGCCGCGCCTTATGTGAGCACTATTTATTACAAAACCAATTGTCAGTGACTCAAATTTCAGAGCTTTTAGGTTATCAGGAGCAAGCTACGTTATGTACTAGCATTAAACGTTGGTTTAATTGCTCTGCCCGCGCATTTAGAGCCAAACATTGTTAAACTGCGCCCTTGTTTAAAAACAGCAAAGGCTATTCATGAATTTTGTAATTGTAGGTACTAATTTTATTAGCGACACGTTATTGGCAGCGGCTAATACTCTCAGCAATTTTAATTTATACGGTATTTGCTCTCGCCAAATAAGCAGCGGTGATCGCTTTTTAGCTAATCATCCAACAAATACCGATGCTAAAATTTTTACCTCTATTGATGCTGTGTGCCAAGATGAACAAGTAGACGCAGTTTATATAGCGGCGCCCAATAGCCTGCACAGTGCATATGCAATACAGTGTTTAAAAGCGGGCAAACACGTATTAGGTGAAAAGCCCTCAGCGGCTAATAGCAGGCAACTTGCGGCTATTTTAACTGCGGCAAAGCAGCATCAGCGCCTTTACATGGAAGCGATGATGACAACGCACTTACCTAATTTTGCGCACTTACAAGCTGCCCTAAAAAAAATAGGCACACCACGTAAGTTTATTGGTCAATTTAGTCAGTATTCATCACGTTACGACAAGTATAAAAATGGTGAGCGCCCTAATACCTTTTTACCTGAATTTGCTAATGGTGCCTTACTAGATTTGGGTATTTACCCACTTTATCTCGTTATTGCATTATGGGGAGCACCACGCTCTGTTCACGCCAGCGGCGTATTACTTGAAAGTGGTGTAGATGGTGCAGGCGATGTGCTTTTAAATTATCCCGACAGACAAGCGGTGATCAGCTATTCAAAAATTTCACAAGGCGAAAATATCACAGAAATTCAGGGAGAATTAGGCCGTATTAGAATTGAAGCCGTGTCGCAGCTTAAAAAAATAGAGTTTATTGCTAACAATGGCCAAAAAGAGCTTATTAGCACGGAATTTGACGAGCACTTTATGAAGTACGAACTCAACCATTTTATTAATACCATTGAGCAAAATCAGGGGGAGTCTAGCGTTAATACTCATCAGCTTTCTGTCGATGTAATGCAAGTACTTGATACCGCACGCGCGCAACTTGGAGTTGTTTACCCCGCAGATTTATCTCCTTAAAAAACGAAAACTATCGGCTAAGCGATAAGCGTATTTTATCGTTGGCCTTTGCGCACCCTTTACTCAACACTGCTATTTTGAATTAAGCTTAAAAAGATCACAAAATTTGACTTACCTCTAAGATCAAAAGCAGGTAACATGCCGCCAAAATTCATCGCAATCTTTAAGGACATCCATGCAAAAATCAACCAAAGAGCTATTACTGGCTATTTTATGCATATTGCTAGCAATGATGACGATTCAGTCAGGCGCGTCACTGGCTAAACAGCTTTTTCCTATTGTTGGGCCTGAGGGCACAACCGCCTTACGTTTGGGATTTTCGGCCGCTATTCTGTGTTTGATTTTTAAACCGTGGAAACACTTCCCCGTTGCTAGCCAACGCTTACCCATATTAATTTATGGCTTAAGTTTAGGCGGCATGAATATTCTATTTTATTACGCGATAGAACGTATCCCATTAGGTATTGGGGTTGCGCTTGAATTTACAGGCCCATTAGCTGTCGCGTTGTTTTCTTCTCGCAGAAAACGTGACTTATTTTGGGTTGCCTGTGCAGTGGCCGGTATTTTATTACTTTTACCTGATATGAAAGGTCAAGACAGCCTTGATCCAGTCGGTGTAGTACTCGCACTTGCGGCGGGTGCCTGTTGGGCTGGCTATATTTTATTTGGTAAAAAAACAGGCAGTCAAAGCTCTGGTGGCGCAACGGTTGCGATGGGCATGACAATATCAGCCATTGTGCTGGTACCTTATGGCGGCATTTCACAAAGTGCTGCATTTACTTGGGATATTATTCCATTAGGTATTGCTATCGCCGTGCTTTCAAGCGCCCTGCCTTATACTCTTGAAATGATTACTTTACGTAATATGTCGCCACAAGGTTTTAGTATTGTAATGAGCCTAGAACCTGCAATTGCAGCACTCGCTGGCTTAGTTATTTTAGGTGAACTGCTAAGCATTTGGCAGTGGCTGGCTATTTTACTGGTGATTATTGCCTCGGTAGGCAGTTCAATGTCTAATGGTAAAAAGCAGCCTGCTGCTTAGAGTTTAATAATTTAATTGCGTCATGAACTATCATGGCGCAACTTCTCATCTCCTATTTTACAACTCCCTCTTAGTATAATTAAGCCTACGCCTCACCTAACTTTGAATTATAACGTCTTTATATAACTACCTATTGTACTTATAACAATAAGCATTAACTTTTTGTGTGCATTATTTATACAAACACTTTGTTTTATTTAAACTTTAAATTTAAGTAAAAACCCGCAACCTAATTTTTATTCTAAAAAAGTGAATTAAAATTCATATTTTTATTTCCATCAACAAAACTCCCTGATATTATTAGCGCTCATTTATTAACGTACTCAATCTAACTGGGATCAATTTTTATGTTTAAACCAAGCCTGTTAACCTTGGCTGTATCAAGCGCACTGAGCGGTGTATTATTTAGCGGTAATGCAACAGCACAAGAGCAAATTATTGAAAAAAATAAATCGCTTGAAGTTATTGAGGTTACAGCAACACGCCGAAGTGGCTCTATTCAAGCTGCGCCTCTTAACATTACCGCGCTTGATGCCGATGTAATGAAAGACCAAAATATCAGCGAATTAGCCGATGTTGCGCGTTGGGTGCCAGGTTTAACAATTACTGATCAAGGTGGTCGCTCTGGCTCACCTATTATAGTTCGTGGATTAAATACAAATTCATCAGGCCCTTCATCAGATGGCGGCACGGTAGCCACTTACATTAACGAAATTCCAGTATCGGTAGATATGCGCCTTGTTGATGTAGAACGAGTAGAAGTACTTATTGGGCCACAAGGCACACTATACGGGGCTGGTACATTAGGTGGCGCTATTCGCTACATGCTTAAAGAGCCAGAGCTTGATTTTATATCAGGTGAAGTATTTGGTGATGTTTTTCAAACTCAAGAAAGTGATTCGGTCGGTGGCGAAACTGGTTTTATCTTCAATTTACCATTAATTGAAGACAAACTTGCTGTTCGTACCAGCTTAAATATTTATGAAGACCCAGGGTTTATTGACTACGCCTACACCGTTCGTGAACCAGGTGTGTCGATCACCGACCCTGATTGGACAAACCTTGATGCAGTAAACAGCAATCTTAAAAATGTAAAAGACGCCAACGGTGAAACTACCACAACTGGGCGTATTTCATTACGTTACAAGGCAAACGAGTCATTCGAAGGCACATTAAACTACTTCTATCAAAAGCAAGACACCGAAGGCCGCTCAATTGTTCATCACAATAGCCTTAACGAAAATAATGGTTTAAATGATCGCATCGGCAAATACGAGTCAGCGTACCGTTTTGAAGAGCCACGGGAAAAAGAAGATCAATTACTGAGCCTCGAACTTAAAGCCGACTTAGGTTTTGCCGAACTGGTATCAGCTACCGGTATTTCACACTTTGAAGCCGATGGTCAACGCGACCAAACTGACCTTTTAATTCGTTTAGACTATGGCTACGAAGAGTTTCCTTCGTTTTCAGCATTTACCCGTGAATTAGACGAAGTCGATACCTTCACTCAAGAGCTACGTTTGGTCTCACAAAGCGATAGCGACCTAAGCTGGATTGTTGGTGGTTTTTACAACAAAACCGACACTGATGCATCAAGCAGAGAGTTTACGCCAGGCTTTGATCAGTTCGCAGTTGATAATTTTGGTGGCGCACAGCTAAGACCAGACTCTTTAGAGTATTTAGAAATTACTGGCAGCAAAGTCACTGAGTCTGCACTTTTTGGTGAAGTGGGTTACCAAGTAACCGATAAATTCGACATTACCATTGGCGCGCGCTTTTACGAATACGACGTAGAATCAAAAGCGGCTTTTGACTTCCCATTAGCAAATACCTTGTATGAAGGTGCTGCACCTGATGCAATTTCAGTTAACTTTGAAGAAAACGAAGCCGGTGACAACGGTAATCTGTTCAAATTTAATGCTAAATACCAATTTACAGATTCAGTAATGGCGTATGCAACCATTAGTGAAGGCTTTAGAATTGGTGGCTCAAATGGCTTAGTGCCTTGCCCAACACCTCTACCTGAGGACCAACAAACAGGCTGTGGTACACCAGATGAAATGCTATACGATGCCGATACAACCACCAACTATGAGCTAGGCTTTAAAAGTACCTGGATGAGAAGCCAGCTACACTTTAATGCTGCACTATTTAATGTAGATTGGGATAACGCACAAATTGCCGGTGCAACAACAGTAGGCCAATTACCGTATTTATCAAATGCTGGTAGCGCAAATGCGAAAGGGATTGAAATTGCCACGCGTGCAATTTTATCAGACTCGTTTACTGCCTATGCAACTTATGCCTATACAAAAGCAGAACTAACCTCAGACGCTCCGTATTTATTTAATGCCGATGGCACTGATGGCGCAAAAGATGGCGACCGTTTACCGGGCTCACCTGAGCACCAGTTCTCTATGGGGATTAACTACCAAACAGAAGTATTTAACGACAAAACCCTTGATATTAACTATGGTTTAACCGCACAAAGTGATGTAATTTCAAAAGTAGGCCTACGTGACAACGGTGAAGCACTCCCGGGTTATAGCTTAAGTAATATTTCAGCTAAATTAACCGCCGATGCATGGTCGACTACTTTATATGTAGATAACCTATTTAATAAATATGCGGTTACTTCTGTTCGTCGTTCAGATGCGGATATTACAACAGCGAATGGCGCAGACATACAACGTAACTATGGTTACTTTATTAATCGCCCGCTTACTGTTGGCATTAAATTTAACTATCAGTTTGAAATATAATTAAGCGACAAGTTTGAAATGTAATTAAACGATAAGTTTAAGTACAATCAAGAGGCTCAAATTAATTTTGAGCCTTTTTATTTGTAAGTACATTATTTATAAGAGTATTCATGCAGCCAAACTTAAAGCAACTACACCAAAGCGCTATCAACAACTTAAACCAAGGCAATATTCAGCAAGCGCATAAAGCACTGGTTGAGCTGGTAACACAAAAACCAGACTTTGCTGATGGCTACTTTTTGCTCGCCATGGTTAATTTGCAGGTTGGCCAAATTTATAAAGCGATAAAGCTGATTGAAAAAGCATTAAGCTTTACCCAGTCTATTGAGTATACAGCGCAACTTGCCAAGTGTTACGCTCTTACCGGCGACTTACAAAAAGCAAAAAGCACCGCCCTTAGCATTAAGCTTGAACATATTAGTAAAGTACTTGATGCCGATACATTAGGTGTGGCGCTCACTCAAGCGGGTTTACACCAGCAAGCGGCTGATTACTTTACATGCGCGTTAAAATTGGCTGAATCAAATAACACGAGTCAGCCGCAGTTTTATTACAATTATGGGGTGTGCGCTAAATTTTTAGGCCAGTTTGAAAAGGCGCAGCACGCGTTTGAAAATGCCATTGCACTGAACCCGCTTCATCATCAAAGTCATTTTGCTTTATCTGATTTAACTAAAGTCACTGAGCAAAACAACCACATAGCGCGATTAAAAAACGTATTTACACAGGTCAATCACCCCGACGCTAAACTGCATATAGGTCATGCGCTGGCAAAAGAATATCAAGACCTAGGAGAATTTTCAGCAGCCTTTGCCGCGTTACAACAAGGTAAAGCAGCAAAACTCGCTAATAAGGCGTTTGATAATCAAGCGTCTGAGGCATTATTCGCGCATATAAAACAGCTCAGTGATAAATACAAAAACCAACAAACAGCTGGCAACCAAAGCAGTGAGCCAATTTTTGTGTTAGGTATGCCACGCTCAGGCACCACCTTAGTTGAACGCATTTTATCAAGCCACAGCGACGTACAATCAGCGGGAGAACTGCAAGACTTTGGCCTAAGTGTAAAAAAACTTAGCCAAACGCACACGCCTCAAGTACTCGATACAGACACCTTAAGCCAAGCTTACCAGCTTGATTTTGCAAAACTTGGCAGCACTTACCTTGAAGCAACCCGTGTTGTAACCGGCAGCCATAAACACTTTATTGATAAACTACCGTTTAACTTTTTTTATATCGATTTAATTACCAAAGCCCTGCCAAACGCCAAAATAATTTGCCTACTTCGCGACCCCATGGATACCTGTATTGGTAACTATCGTCAGCTATTTACGATTAACAACCCGTATTATGCTTACTCCTTAGACTTACTCGACACCGCTAAATTTTACAGCCGCTTTTATAAACTGATGCAGCACTTCAGCGCCCTGCACAGCAATATTAAACTAGTAAAATACGAAGAGCTCATCGCCGCACCCGAGCAAAAAATAAAAGAGTTAGTGAGCTATTGCGACTTGGACTGGCAACCACAATGCCTTGATTTTCATTTAAACACCGCACCGGTATCAACCGCTAGCAAAATGCAAGTGCGCCAACCGCTTAACAACAAGGCCATAGGCCGCTGGAAGAATTTTAAGCCCCATACAGATGAAGCGCAGGCTTATCTGTTAAAGCAAAATATACCAATTGAGTAAAGAGTTGAGGTGCAGGAGGTAGCTCTCATTTTCTCAAACCCTAAATACGGGGAATTCTAAAATTTGAGATTAGTGTTTTATTTTTACTGAGGGTGGGCTGGGCGAAACTCAACGACAACAAGCGGCCTCAATTAACGTTATCGATTGCCTGCAAATTGACATGAGCAGTCATTGAAGACTTTTAATGTATGAAGTCAAGATTTGCCCCATTTATTTCTTGGCCCCATTTATTTTCTTGATGTGCTCATGAAACAAATGATACCCAACAAATGGTTCGGTATTAACACTTTCTATATTCATTGCTCGATATCTCTAGTGCGCTTAACGCTTTACTAAGCGGCGCGGAATAGTTGGCTAAAATGGCGAGGAACGAGCACTAGCCAACTGTTTAGCGTCCGTTTGAGTAACTTGTTATGTACTGCGTGGGGCGAACATGATAATTGCCATACCCACAAGTGCTATGCCAGAACCCACAACATCCCAAGTGGTTGGACGAATGCCATCGACAGCCCACAACCACAAGATAGCCGTAAAAATATAAACGCCACCATAAGCGGCATAAACTCTACCTGCTGCGGTTGGATGTAACGACAGCAACCAAGCAAATGCAGCAAAGCTAATAGCGGCAGGAACCAGCAACCAAATCGATTTCCCTTCACGTAACCAAAGATATGGTAGGTAACAACCAATAATCTCCGCCAAAGCAGTAATTAAAAAAAGGCCTAGCGTTTTTATTTCTGGCAAAAGACGATTCCTCTGATTGTTTGCACATAACAGCTTATTGAACACCATTTTGGTGGTTTATAACACACCAAAACGGCCTATATTACATACCATGATAATTTCACCAATAATTACCTTTGTAAACAAGTAATTAAAACAGCTAGAAATTAAGCATGTTATTTTGCCCCAAAACGGCGTTTAATAATGTTATTGGACAAAATTAGATTTCTACTTAAAACACAGGAATAAATTTAACTTTTTCAGTGTCCGTTAATCGCTCTTACTTGCCTTCTAGGTTTTGATCTAATAGTCAAAACTCAGCATGTAAATTAATGGTTATTGCTCATCAGCGTCGCGAATGCGTTCTTTACGTTCTTGCTCTTCATCAAAGGCGGCTTGAATTTCGTCAAGTACTGAGTCTACATCTGCCGCTTCGCTGTCGTCTTCAAATTCGCCACTGAGTTTTGAGTGCGGGGTTAAGTTAGCATCTTCATACAGTGCCCACATTTCTTTGGCATATTGCGTGTGCAATAACGCAGGTGCAAATTGGCCATAATAGCGGCGCATGTTATTTACATCGCGGGTAAACATGGCTTCGGCGCTATTATTAGCAGAGGCGTTAACCGCTTGAGGTAAATCAATAATTACCGGGCCGTTACTATCTACAAGTACATTAAATTCAGATAAATCACCGTGAATAATCCCAGCGCACAGCATGAGTTTAATGTAGTGCATCATTGATGTATGTTGCTCAATGGCTTGTTGCTCAGTTAAATCAACCGCGCCAAGTTGTGGTGCAACATCGCCTTCATCATCACTTACAAGTTCCATTAACAAAACACCGTCAATGCAGCCGTAAGTTTGCGGTACGCGAACACCTGCTGAGGATAAACGCGAGAGTGCGTCAACCTCGGCATTTTGCCAAATTTCTTCTTCTAATTGGCGGCCATAGCTTGAACGTTTACCCATAGCACGGGCTTGGCGGCCACCACGTACTTTTCGCCCTTCTTGGTACTGTGCTGCCTTTTTAAAACTGCGCTTACTGGCCTCTTTGTAAACCTTAGCGCAGCGAATCTCATCGCCACAGGCGACTACAAACACATCGGCCTCTTTACCGCTCATTAAACGGCTGATCACTTCATCAATAAAACCATCATCAACTAATGGCTGTAAGCGTTTAGGTATTTTCACAGTGGGGCTACTAATTTAAATGAGTAAGTAATACTGACGTTGCTTAGTGCTTTTGATATATGAGTATTTATGTGGTTCAAACGAAGTGTTACCTTTGCAGATTATATGCGGTGATTTAGTAGCAGTGCGTTAATAGTTAAATTTAACTGTAATTTTAACCAACTACCTGTATGCCGCTAGAATAAGCGACTCTAGCGTAAAAGCCAAACGCATTTTCTATTTTATAAACAATTATTAGCTAAGGCTGCGCACTATTTTTACTTTAAGCGCGCGGTAATATTACAACTACGGTAAGAGTTAACCAGCGTGCAAACTTGTATAGCAAAGCAGGTTGAGTTGCACGCTGAACACTATTTACTCCGCTTTATTCACTATTTTTTGCAGGTTTTCGTGAATTTTAAACAGTACGATAAGTAGCTCACACCAAATTCTAGCGCCAATAGCACCACCAATAACAATACCTAATCCAGCCCAAAAACCACCACCATAATTAGCAAACATCGTAGTAATACCTGAAACTAGTGCACCCAATAACATTAACCAATACACAAAGGTAATAATTTTAGGTGTCAGCATCGAGTCAAAGAAAAATATATCTTTCATAATTAAACTTCCTTTATAGTTATTTTTGTTTTTAATTGATTTGTTTTACTTATTTAAATTTTCGAGCTCTTTTTCAAGCTCTTTCATCGCTTTTTGCGTTTTAAACTCTTCATAAAGCGCTTCACGCGAGTTCGGATCTAAACGCTTACCTGATTGATCAACAAGATTGCTGAAAGTCTCTTGCGTGTTGTTCATAACTACAAAGGTACATAATTGTTTTACGCCATCTAGCTTTGCAAAAGCAACTTCTTGCGGTACTGCACCCACCAAGCTCTGCTGAGCAACTTGCTTGCTGACTTGTTCAAATGTCCCGCCCGCGTTTAGCTCATCATTACTTTGTGCTTTGCGAAGGTATAGTTTATCCATTACGCTAGCTTTTATTTGTATTTGTTGTGATAAATCAGCGCGTGCTGCTGCAATTGCTTGCGCTCTATCTACAGCCATACTTCCAGACCATGGCACACATGATGATGAAGCTAAGCCTTTTTCTGAAACTGGTAGTAATACCCAGCTAGGTACCGAGTCATTTTTAGCAAGCGGCTGTGATTGTGTGTTTTCAGTGCTTGAACACGCACCTAGCGCCAAAGCGGCGAATACTGGTAATAACTTTTTCATCTTTAAATTCCCTTCAATTGCTGTTGATAATAAGCGGTGCGTTTAACCACTTTTTGTAGATAGTTACGGGTTTCTTGTGCTGGTAAATTATTCACCATGAAATCATAAATTTTATCTGGCGACATAGTGTTCGCTGCTATGCTGGCTTGGTTAAGTGAATTAGAACCACTAAGGGTTTTAGCTACGTTGCCTGGGCCGGTATTATAAGCTGCAATACTCATATAAAGCCGAGATTGCGCGTTACGTACATGTTTAAAGTAGCGATTAGTTAGCAAGTGTATATAGGTGCTACCGGCTTCTACATTGTTATCTGCCTGAAACAAATATTCAGGGCTAAGTAATAACGGTTTACCTTGTAAAAACTGACTAACATCTTTGCCTGCCGATGTTGGCACTATTTGCATTAAACCAAACGCTGGGATTGGCGAGCGTGCCAGCGGATTAAAGCTCGACTCGGTATGAATTATTGCTAACAGTAAGGCAGGCTCTAGGTTATAGCGAACAGCTTGCTGCTTCACTTCAGGTAAGTAACGCTTAGCTTGGCTAGATAAAGTGTTTGTAGGCAATGTGTAGCTAATGGTTACTCTTTCTTGTTGCTTTATCACTTTAGGTGGTTTGCTGGCAAGTGTTTGTTTAACCATTGCTTTAGTCAGTACACTTTGTTGTGCTAGTTGACTAGTGACTTGCGGTGCTTTTTTGATAACTTTCGCTCTAGCTGCCTGCGGCTGTCCACTGGTGTGCGCCGTCACTTTATTTTTGTTCAAGCTATAATTGGCGGCAATATAAACAGGGTCTTTTGCTAAGGTTTCATCAACACTCACCTGCGACAGCTCCGTTAACTGCTGCTGTGCATAGGCAATGGCTTGTGTGTCGTCTTGATTATTAAGTAACTCGACCGTTACTTCACCACGTTCGAAGTCTACAGTGGTGCGATTATTTAAATCGTCGCTATATTGCACCCACACTTTTGCGCTAGGTAAATTTGGATCTTTCCACTTTTCAGTTACTTGCTTTAAATACGCCGCTTGAGCATCTCGCCAAGCACTCACAAATGCAGCAAACTCTTGCTGTTGCTGTTGCTCATACTGGCTAAATTCGCTATGCCGCTGCTTCAAAAACGCCGCAAAATCACGCTCATCACTGTTATCTGCTTGGCTAGTTAAACTTAACAACAGGCACGTTATTGCTGTTAACCTTAATAAGCATTTACTTTTTACCCACACAGTTTATATCCCTATAAAAATTAAAAATAACTGCTTAAATCATCGGCAGTTTGCTGCTCATACTCAGCCTTTGCTGCAAAGTTTAACCGCTTGCAGTTAATACTTTCACACTGCTGAGTTAGCGTGAGCACTTGTTTATAGCGTTGATTAACAAACCATATTTGTGCAACTGCTGCTTTAGCTGCATCAAGTTTTAATTCGTTAGGTTCTAAGTATTTATCAAGATAGCTTAAACGCTGTTCTTTGGGTGACTGTGCTGCAGCGAGTGCCACCGCATCAGACATTGTGGTAGGGTGATTCATCGCCACACTAAGCAAAGAACGCAAATTAGATTTATCTTTTTGATTACCAACTTGCCAAGCAGCTCTTATTGCTAGCCCAGCTTCGTTAATATCATCCGCTGCGGGGGTAACAATGCCGCTACAGGTGAGCCAGCCTTGTTGTTTTTGCTGCTTAAACTCACTAACTTGCGCTTCAATAAAGCTTACCGACTCAGGCAAGCTAATATTTAGCTTATTCGCAAGTGCCTGCTTTATTTTATGACGTTCAGGCAAGGTGAGAGCATTACGACACGCTTGTTCAAGTGCACTAGTGGCACTGGGCTTTAATGCCATTACACGGGCATATTGTCCAATCGCCTGGCTTTTAAAAAAAGCAGTTTGTTGTTCGATTGTTTGCTCAGAATCAAAGGTGGCCGAAGCCACCATCGAAAGCCCTATAATAGGTGCTAGCATTAAAGTTCCTCTTCACTCGCTACTTTGCCTGACGCACCTTGAGGATTAGCCGCTTTCTCGTTTAAACCACCCACTGCTTTTATTTTTTTGCCCGAACGGCTCATACCATTAACCGTATTGCCGTTATTACCCGCCATTTCTTTTGCCGCTTGGCGTGCCGTCGCTTCTAAGCTTGGCGCATAAACAGCCACACTGTATTGCCACATTCCATCATCACTTGCAAAGCTCTTAACACTCACACCCGGTGGTAATTTACCTTTAGTAATTGTGGCGTATTCATCAGAAGTTTTTAATTGATTTAAAAATGTATTGCGATCTTCTTCAAGCACTTGAACTTGCTGCGGATCATTCAGGTTAGGATCGTCGTACTCAAATTGTTGAGTGCCTTCCATTTGATTTTCATCAAAGCTACCTTGCCAATAAACCTCTTCACCTTGCATCGTGGCAAGTAAAGCTGAACGAGCGCGGGTTTGCGATTGAGACTTAGCCACACCTTTTAGTTTTCGTGCTATTTTATTGTTTTTATTACCACGAATAATCGCTGAACCATACCCTAATACAATAACTTCACCACTATCGGCATGGGTAAGCACCTTAGCACCAACCGGGGGTAATACCCCTGATTTAACATCACTAATTACTTGTTGAAAAATAGCATTTGGCTCACTAGTAACAGCTACAGCACCGCGGTTGCCTTGAATTTGCGAACGTGTTTTAGGCGTAGAAATTAAGCTTACACGTACTAATTTCTCATCATTATTGTCATACACATCATAGGTGACAAAGCCGGCTAACGAGCCTGATACTGACTCTTTACACGCTTCCATCATATTCGTTTGCTCGTTAGCAACCCCTTCAACACCAGTATCTATTACATCCATTGTTGCACTAACTACGTTGCCACATTGATGTTCTACTCCTTTCATGTTTTCTATTAGTTGTTTTTTAGCAATCAAATAAGCTTGATTATATGCACCACGCTTTGAAAGCAAGGTCGCATTCATGTTGTCATAGCTGTTATAGCTGGCAGTACCAATAGATAAAATACCGGTGCCACTGCCTACTTGAATCATCTTAATGCCATCTTCATCGTCATCAATTAGTGCTTGGTGAGCAACCGCTACCGCAACATTAGTATCTTTTGCTACTATAACATCGCCAGATACTGTTGCTTTATCAGCACCCGCAACTTGCGCACCAGGGCGTGCAGGGATCATGTCTGTTAAGCTAAATTCTTCAGCAGCTACAGGCATAGCTAATACCATTGCTAATGTTAATATTTTTAATTTCATCATACTTCCTTATTGGTACCTGAGTGTAAAATCATCTTCTACGGTGATTTTTGATAGAGTGTTGGCTGTTATGGTTGTCAGTACTTGTTCTACTGCATCGGCTAGTTCACCGGTATCGCCTTTATAACGAAGGCTTGCCACGGTATAATCATGTTGTTTATGGATGGAGACATCACTTACTCCTCCAAGAGTGCTTAATACGGCGTGAAGCTTTTCTGGTTGCGTGAGCTTTTTGCTTGGTAATAATACCTCTCTGACTAAGCCGCCTCTTGCGACCACTTTTGTAAACGCCCCTTTTAATGCCTGATGTAATGCTGCCGATTGTGACTCACTGGCTAAGTGCACTGCCATTAAGTCAGTTTCAACATGAGCGTCGTTAGGCAACGCCATTAACGATGAGTCGTTATGCCACTTTCCATAAATATTACCGGCTAGGTCCCGTACATCAACGGTTAAACGAAGCTGACGATTGTTATTACGCTTAACCAGATCAGATTTGCCATACAGCACTAAACTTGCCGCAGCACCTACCTCAATACCCTGCTCATTTAGCCATGTTTTAAGCTCTGTTTTTAATGGTTCAGGGGCAATCACATGCACGCGAGGCGAACCTATCATGCTCAGTAATTGCGATGCTTGTTGAATTAAAGGGGCTTTTTCAACCACCGCCATAATGGTAATTTCTACCCCACCATTGGCCAGCTCTTTGGTTTTTAACGTTTGCCATTCTTTTACTAACCCTTCACTATGGCTCGATAACTGCTGGCCTATTAGCTCTTGCATACTGCTTGATTCATTACCATCGGTAATATTTAAGCTGGTACTCGAAGACTGAGTATGCTGCTGTGTAAGCCACACCCCCACCACTTGCGACACCGCACGCTGCAATGCGTCTTGCTCTGCATTAGTGAGTGCGGTATTACCTTTTTTATCCCAGCCTTGCCCTATTACCGTTACGCTAATATTTTGCGTTGTATTCTGCCAATTTTGCTCTGCAGGCTCACCTAAGTTTAATGGATTTAGGCTCACCGTCATGCAGGTATCGTTACCATTTAATGTAGGAGCTGAATAGTTTAAAGGAACTGCCCCAGCGTTTAAGCCCTCAAGCATTACTGTGCGTTGTTGTTCATATAAAGTAGTGGCATCGTCACTTAAGTTTGTTGTTAAATGCTGCTGAGTACTTTGAGTAGTCAGGCTTTTATTACCCTTAATAAAGCTAATAAGCTCAGCCCCTGCTTGTGCTTTTGCACCAGAAATAGCTAAACTTCCACGCCCATATGCACATGCCTCAGTTTGCAGTGTTCCATCTGCAAGCACCTCTACTTGTGCTTGTGCACTTAACGAACATAGCGCTAATATACCGATCTTTTTTATCATGTACGGTTCTCCAAAAAGTCTGCTGGCGTGCCTACAGAAACAGCAAATATTTTGGCGCCACTGGCGGGGCGATATATGCCATTCTCGGCTTTATTTTTAATATCAGTTGCTACATTTGAATCTTTCCAGCGAATAATTTCGCCATTTGCGCTGTTGCGTGATGGATTTACATTTGCAACACCTAGAGGTTCCACAAAACCAGCTTCATAACTAAATATAATCATGGTTTCATTAGGTAAAACACCGGCATTTTGTCCACGGTCTAAACTTAACTTATTGCCTTTAATCCCTAATACCTGTGCCGTTGCTGGCATTTCGCTTAACATACGAGTTAATAATATATCTATTCCCCTTGACCCCATATCACTGAGCACCGCATTTACATGCGCGCTTTGGTCAAAATGAAACCCTGCAGCATAACGACCACTTACCGTAGTAAACTTGAGCTCTGAACGATCACGAACATCTTCTGACTTAACGCGAATTTTACCTAAATTAGGATGTGATAATTTTTCACGGGTTTGTGGATTTATGACGCCAGTTGTAAGCTCTAACGTATAATCAGCCCAATCTGTAATTGATCCCTCAGTTTTAAGCGTTCTCAGTGAGTCAATTTTTACAACAAAATCGGGGATTAATGCTTTAACTTCAGCTCGTTTAGCCGCGGTAACAACCCCCTGTTGTTGCAAAATCAATTGCTGTTCCTTTGATATCGCATCGTCATCACGTGTTACTATTCTAAAACGATTGATACCTGCGAATTGGTTTTCAAGCATTAATAATAAATTTTGATTATCGAATTCTCGCATTGCATCAACGCCTATACCACTTCCGCTAACCCCGGCTAAATCAAAATACATACGCACAATCGGCTTTTTAAGCGGGCAACTGTCTGTCTCATTATTCACATCAAACGAACAGCGTTCTAGCCCTTGGGTATCAAAATAAGCGGGCATAGCAATATCTGCATCGTTAAAAACATAAGCACTTTTTGCTATTACTGTATTGGATGCATTATTACTCACATTACCTTGTTGAGTTGAGCTGCCTCTTTTAGGGGTAGAATTACATCCAGCTACTAAGGCCATGGTTAATGTTGTAAGAGCTAAGGCTTTTATTACTTTCATTACTATTCCTAAATATCAAACAGCCACTGGCTAGCAGGTGCTTTGAGTTGTTGAACGAAGTTATTAATTACTTTTTGTTTTGCATTTTCTTGCGTGGCAGCACTTTCTTGTGCAAACAGATCGTGTTGCAACAGCACTGTAAAAGGGCTTTGGCTGCGAGTAAGAGCTAAAGTTAATTTTGCTTTAACTAAGTGCTCTTTATTAGATTGAGCATATTGCCAATGTACTTGAGGACGCATCCATAACTTTACGCTGCCACTTTGTGGTAATGCTGTATTTAATACTGACTTAATTGCACTAAGGTCATTAGCACCTATTACATCACAAGAGATAGCATTTAAAGCCATTGCGTGCTCATCTAACAAATAATTTAACGTTGTATTAATAGATAAGTTTGTTCCAGAGAGGTGCTCTAGTACTGCTAACTTTTTCGTCGCATCCTCAAGTTTTTTGCTGTTTTGAAGTGCCCAAATAAAACGCTGTTCTGCACTATTTTTAGGTACAGACAGGCGAGAAAGTGCAGCTAATTCAGAGGTAAGGTTTTTAACTAACACTGACTTTTTAACACCGATTTTTATAGCAAATAAATTATTTTTTTGAAGCGACTTAAGCTCCACCAAGCCCGTTAACGTGAAGGGTAAGCTAGTTACAGTAGTCGCTTGCTCAAAGTAGCTATCTGCTTGAGTGTTTTTTTTTGTTAGCTTTTGTAGTTGCTGTGTAGTTACATCTACACTTAATTGAGTATTAATTTCGGCTATAGCCGCTTGCTTTGCAGCTAAGCGACTTTCGCCAATGCCAACCGCAGCAATGTATTCAATACTTTGTTGCGGTTGAATAACCCAGTTTGGCCAATTTTGAGCAGAACAATTAAAGGCAAGTATAAACAAAATAGCAAAAATGCCTACATTCATTAGCCTTTCGCTTCTTGCTCTAATTGTAATTCGTTGATGGCTGTAATGGTTGCTTGCTCTAACTCAATTATTTCATTTGCCTCTAAAGCTAACGCAAGTTGATCTTTAGCTTTAATAAGAGCGTTACCAATGTCATTAGGATCTTCTTCTTTTTTAGCATTTTCTTCATCAGATGACATCCATGAAGTAACTAAATCTCCACCCATTCTTAAGGCGGTTACTTTAGCAATTTCCGTGCTGTATTGAGTTAAAATATAAGCAGATTTAGCAATTTCAATGGTAAGCTCTGTTGCTAGTTCAACATTTTGTTGATAAATCCCCTCATTTGCTTGGTTGTAAGCTACGATTTTATGACCGATTTCTTGATCTTTATTTGTAGCACCTGCATCAAACTCTTTGATTGCAGCGTCAAGTTGTTCTGGAGTTGAGTTTTGATGTGCATATAAGAAGGCTTGAACATCTCGGTAATTATCGGTCTGAGTGCGGTATTCACCCATAACTTTGCGCTGACGTTCCAAAATAATTGCTGACATATTCAAAAACTCATCAATACCAACCTGTACGGTTACAGGGTAGGCATAGCCTAATGTATCCATACGTTCAGTCAATTGAGACACTGCCATATTACGATCTAGATTAGCTGATGTACTAGTATCAGTAGTTGAAACACAACCGGCAAAAAGAGGGGCAAAAATAAGGGCAGATAACAACGATTTTTTCATGAGGTAATTCCATATAAATTTAATAAGGCAAGAAAGCAAAAGTATACAACTTGACTTATTCTTCCTTGAATATGTAAATAGAATTACTGAATTTAAGATGAATTGCAACACGAAAAACAAATAAAAAATCAACTTTTATAAACAATTACATAACAAGTGTTGCCGGGACGGAGTGTTCAGCCAACATTCATACTTTTGTCTTATTTTTATAAAAACGGGTTTTTATATCAGTATTAAGTATTAATATATGTTCATTACGCTTAATTTTTATTCCAATGCTAACCAACCCCCCACTAGCACCATTAAACTCCCGGCAATACGATTCATCCACTTAATGTTGTTACCTCTACTTAAAAATAAGCGCAGGCTTTTCCCGCCTGTTGCGTAAATCATCATACAGATAAACTCTGAGAGTAAAATAATGGCCACCAGCACCGCTAACTGTGGCGCAACACTGTATTGCACGTTAATAAACGGAGGTAATAAGGAAATCATAAACGCCCAGCCTTTTGGATTGGCAATGGCGGTTACAAACCCCTGTGAAAACAATGAATACCGGCTCACGGCTGTCGTACTATGCGTATCAACCGACATTTTTCCTTTTGCACACCACATATTAATGCCAATGTAGATTAAATAAGCGCCACCTAGCAATTTTAAAATATCAAATGCACTGGGATAATTAAGCATAACGCTGGCTACACCAAGCACCGCGGCTACCGCAACGCTAGCGACACCTAGCAACTCGCCTATCATCATCCATAAAGTTCGGCGCACGCCTATACTCATGCCTAAAGTCATGGCCAGTGTCATGCACATACCCGGCGTAATAGACACAAAAAAGAAGGTAGGAATAAATACCGCAAGTGCAGCTACATCAATCATTTAAAGCTCGCAATAGGTTAATAAAATGGTGTTAATTATGAATGAAAAGGTAAAGGAAAAAGATAAAATAACTATCAGTAAGTTAGAAATAACGGCTTCGAGGATCGGGTTAAGAGCACCGAGCTTAGCCCGAGGCTCTAGACCCGAGACCCGTAGCTCGAAAGCCCTATTTTTTCTAAGTGCCGTGAGATTCAGAGGGGATATTCTTAATCTCGCGGCATTAAGCAAATTAATTTGCGTTTACGTCTACAACCGCTTCAGTTGTTTCAGTATCTGCTTCTTTATCTGTAAACAGGTACTTATCAAGCCATTGCTCTTGCTCCCACAGCACGTGCAATAAGCTCTTACGGGCACGGTAGCCATGAGCCTCATAAGGAAGCATCACTAAACGTGCTTCTTTACCCAAGCCTTTAAGTGCAGCATACATACGCTCACTTTGCATTGGGAAAGTGCCCGAATTCGGGTCCTCTTGACCGTGGATCATTAACATTGGTTCGTTAATTTTTTCAGCATGGAAAAACGGCGACATGTTTGCATACACACTTTGTGCTTGCCAAAAGTCACGCTCTTCACCCTGAAAACCAAACGGTGTTAATGTGCGGTTATACGCACCACTGCGAGCAATGCCAGCCTTAAATAAGTCGCTATGCGCTAATAAGTTAGCCACCATGAATGCACCGTAAGAGTGCCCTGCAATGGCAATATTGTTTTTATCTGCAATGCCCTTTTCAACCAGTACATCTACCGCTGCTTTGGCGCTAGAAACCAGCTGTTTTCTAAAGTGATCATTTGGCTCACTGCCATCAACACCTACAATCGGCATTTTAGGATCGTCAAATACTGCAATTCCTTTAGCTAAATAAGGCATTGGGCCCCAATAACCAATGTAGGTAAATTCGTATTCTGATTCGCGCACCTGTGAGGCAACTGCTTTATCTTTATATTCAAGTGGGTATGCCCACATCAATACAGGTAAAGGCCCTTGTGTTTTATCATACCCTGGCGGTAAATAAAGCGTACCCGATAGTTCAACACCGTCATCGCGGGTGTAACGTAATTGCTCTTTAGTCACCCCTTTAAATGCTGGATACGGATGCTCAAACTGAGTCAGTTGCGTTAACGTATCTCTATCTAAATCACGAATAAAAAAGTTGGGCTGCTGCGTTTTAGACTCGCGAATAGTAATAATGCGCTTACCTTCATCGTCTAATAAAGCACGCACCCGCTCATAGTAAGGTGCAGCCGATTGCCATAGTCGTTTAGTGCTGTTTGTTTTTACATCGTATTGATCTAAAAATGGAATATTCCCTTGCTCAGATGCACCATCACCACGAAGGTAAATGTAACGTCCGCCTACCACTTTTATAACACGCGAACCTAAATCATTACGCTCATATATGGCACTGCCAGGATCTTTGTAAGCATCATTGTAACTACGCTCTGAAAACAGCACACGGTTGCTATCGGCATTACGGGGTTGAATAACATAAGTACGTACTTGTCTGTCACTAAAGCGCCAATCACTTAGCATGGCAATGTTGTCATTACCCCACTCTATACCCGCAAAACGGCGCTCTACCTTTGCAAATAATTTAGGTTCGCGTTTAAACGGTGCACGTAAACTATAAAGGTAGTCATGGTGCTCAACCTCAGTTTTCATATCGCCGCCATCTTGCGCTTCGGCCCAAATAACCTCTGCGCCCTGATCGGCACGCCACTCAAAATTACGCCGTCCAGTGCGAACACTGTCATACCCTTGTGGAATGTTGTCGGCAAGGGGTTGCTTAGCAAGCTCTAATAATGCAAAACCACGCATCCCCCATATTTCCCATGTGGTTGCAAAGCGGCTGTAAGGTACTTGATACGAAAATGGCTCGTCTATTGTAGCAACCAATAAATTAGTAGAATCAGGAGAGATTGAAAACGATTTAAATAAACCGGCGTCGCCAATCTTCTGCGCTTTACCATCTAAGGTGATATAGGCTAGCTGCCCTTGTCCGTAAAACTTAAATTGCGCTTCATCAAACGGACTAGTTAATAAGTTTTGATAAGTGCGCGCTGGGGCTTTTTCACCGGTACTTTGTTGAATAACCGGTACTGTGCTTTGAGTATCATTGGTTAATCTTGGTTTGTCTAAGTTAACCGCTAAATTAGCCACAATAGCGGTACTATCTGGTAACCACTCATAAGGCGTACTTGTTAAAGTAGAATTAAGTGGATACTCACTTAACTGCTTTGCTTGTTTACTTTTAACATTGTAAATCCAAAGTCGTGCATTTTCTGGTTGTTCCACAATAAATGCTAAGTACTCGCTATTTGCAGACCAACGAGGGGAACGAATAATACCCTGCGGCAAGTTATTTACGTTAACCACTGTACCACTTTGTACATGCTTAAGTTCTAAAGCACTGTACTTTGCACTTACCCGTGAGCGAGAAAAGTTAGCAGGGTTTAACTTAATACCCGCTAATTTAAGTTCTTCTTTTGCAAGCTCATCTAACGAGACCACTCTTTTACGTTCAAACAAAGCCAACCACTGGCCATCGTTTGATAAAGAGCTAGTAGGGGCTAACTTAGCATCGACTAATGCAGCCAGTTCTGGGGAAGGAGTTTGATATCCTTGCTCTGCATAGCTTGCAGGTAGCAAAACAATACAGCCAACAAAGGCAATTAACAGCCTAAAAGCATTCATGTTTTATCCTTTTTATTTTTGAATATTACCGGATATATAAACACGTTTTGCACCATTCATAAAGTGTTAAGCAAAGTAATGACTTAAGTAGCCTGAATACGCTAAAATACACGCCTATTTACTCAACGCTAAAATTGGTTGTTTATGTCCATTAATTTGCAGCATTTTAGTTTTTCGAAATCATACTCTGCTTTTTAAATACCGTTACAGCTTTTAAAAATATACCACTGTGTTTGAGTCTGTTTTTCCATCAAATAATTAGAGAATCTAGCCAATGAAAAAAGTGCTGGTAATTGGCTATGTATGGCCAGAGCCCAATTCGTCTGCTGCAGGTACGCATATGATGTCGTTACTTAATGCATTTAAAGCGCAAAACTGGGATGTTGAATTTGCCACGCCTGCACAACCTACCGATCACATGGTTAACCTTACCGACTTTGGTATAACCAGCCAAAGTATTGCCCTAAACTGTGATAGCTTTGATGACTATATAAAAGCTTACAATCCCGATTTAGTGATGTTTGACCGTTTTATGATGGAAGAGCAGTTTGGCTGGCGCGTAGATAAGCATTGCCCTAATGCGCTTAAAATTTTAGATACCGAAGATCTACAATGCCTTCGCAATGCTCGCCATGAAGCGCATAAAGGTGAGCGTGAATTTAACCACAGCGATTTACTATCAGACATAGCTAAACGTGAAATAGCCGCTATTTTACGCTGCGATCTCAGCTTAATTATCTCAAGCTATGAGATGGAGCTACTCAATGAAGTGTTTAATGTTGAGCCTAGTGTGTTGCATCATTTACCATTTATGGTTGATTTAAGCGCCTTACCTGAGCAAACTAAATCGTATCAACAACGCCAACACTTTATGACCATTGGTAATTTCAGACATGCCCCAAACTGGGATGCGGTGCTTTATTTACAAAAAATTTGGCCGCTTATCCGTAAACAACTGCCACAGGCAGAACTGCATATTTATGGTTCATACCCGCCACCAAAAGCCACCGCACTTAATAATCCTAAAACCGGCTTTTTAATTAAAGGCTGGGCCGATGACGCATATGAAGTAATGCAAAGCGCACGTATTTGCTTAGCCCCTTTACGTTTTGGGGCGGGTATTAAAGGTAAACTATTAGAAGCCATGATCATGCAAACCCCAAGCATCACCACGCCTATTGGCAGCGAAGGTATGCACAACACATTACCGTGGCCAGGTGTGGTAACAGCAGATGCGCAAGCTTTTGCAGATGCCGCCGTCTCTTTATACAACAATGAGGCTAAATTTAGCGAAGCGCAAGCCGCTGGCAACCTTCTACTTAATACCCTGTATGACAAAGTGCAGTTAAGTGCTCAATTAATTGAAAAAATCGACTCAATAAGCAGTAATTTAGATGCTCACCGGATGAAAAATTTCACAGGCCAAATGCTCAAACACCATACCATGCGCAGCACACAATATATGTCGCAGTGGATAGCAGAAAAAAATAAAAAATAACATTAAAAATCACTAGACAGGCGGCGATTTGTGTTTAAAATCGCCGCAAATAAACTTGGGCAATTTTAGCATTATTGCCTATATTTTTAGCTTAGTTATTTAATAGTTGGTTCAAAACAAATTTGAAAACCGCAACGTTTACTGAAAAACGCAAATTTATCGTTAAATTGGGCAAGATGCTCCATAAATACGGTACACCTGCCTATCGCTTAGAAGCCCACTTAATGGAAGTGGCGACTTATTTAGGTCTTAAATCCTCGTTTGTTATGTCTCCAACGTCGGTTACCTTTGTTATTTGGACGGATGGTCATGAAGATGAATATACCCATGTTGCCCGGGTTGACCCAGGCGATCACGATTTAGGTTCACTTGCGGATACCGATGACCTAGTTAATAAAATGCTTAATGGTGAACTCACGTTGCAAGAGGTTGATCAGCAACTTGATATCATTTTTGAGGCGCCAAACCCTTATAACAAAATCATAACCGGTATCGCTTTTGCCACCTCTGGCGGTGCATTTGCAATGCTAATGGGCACCAGTTGGAATGATGTTATTTGGTCTGGTTTATTAACCTTTATTGTTTACTTATTTGTATTGTGGTCGGCCCGTTCGAAACGTGTGGCTCACATGCTTGAGCCACTAGTGGCGATAGTGTCGGCCATTCTTGCTTGTGCTATTAGCGTTCATTTAGATGCACACATTAATATTCGGTTAATTGTGCTTTCTGCCATTATTGTGTTTATACCCGGTTTAGCCCTTGCACTTGGCTTAGCTGAACTGGCAGCCCGGCATTTAGTCTCGGGCACAGCACGCGTGATGGACTCGTTTATGTTGCTGTTTAAGCTCTATTTTGGGGCTTTTATTGGTATTGCTATTGGCTTTGCCTTATTTGGTCAAACCGATTTCGTACAACCTGAGCCGTTACCAAAGTGGACTGCATGGTTAGCCATATTCTTACTCTGTAGCAGCTTAATTGTGATATTTAGAACCAAGTTTAAACACGCAGCCTGGTCTATAGCCTCTGGCTTTATTGCCTATGGCACTAGTATTGGCTCTGCCATGTACTTAGATTACACACTGGGTACCTTTGTGGGCGCATTCTCTGTAGGTGTGTTTAGTAACTTATTTAATCGTGTTGCCAATGCCCCGGCCTCTATTGTGGCTATGCAAGGCCTAATTGTATTAGTACCTGGTAGCAAAACGTATATTGGTTTGAACTCACTGATTGAAGGGCAAGATTTTGTTTATGCAGAGCACATTGGTCAACAAACGTTTTTAATCTTTATGTCGCTGGTGGCCGGACTCATTTTTGCTAACGTAGCACTTCCTCCTAAAAAAAGTCTATAACATTAAGCGCGGTTTCACACCGCGCCATAGCATTATTGCCTTCATTAAACGCCCTCTTTTGAGGATTAATCGCATTTTTTAGTATATTGGGAACACCTTGCTATAATGGCTGAAATCTAATAAAGCAAAGGAAATAACAATGCTAAAAACTAGCTTAGCGATAGCAATTGGGCTTTCAAGCTCACTTGCATTTGCGCAATCAGCAATCACTGTTGAAGACATTCCAAAAGTAAAATCGGTAATACAAACAAGCGTTAGCCCCGATGGCGACACTGTTGCATTTACTCGTTCGTTACCTCGCACGCTTTACGTTGACGAAAATGGCAGTAATTACAGTGAGCTTTACGTTGTTGATGATGAAGGTGTTGAACGTCCTTTTATTACCGGCTCGGTTAATATTAAAAGCCTACAATGGTCAAACGACAGCAAAACAATTTACTTTTTAGCGAAATTAAAAGACGACAAATATACTTCGCTTTACCAAATACCTGTTGATGGCGGCCAAGCACAAGCGGTTATGTCATTAAAAGGCACATCTATTTCAAGCTATCAGTTAAGCCCTGATAACAAGCAAGTTGCTATTTTAGCAATGCCAGCTGCTGATAAGTCAGAAAAAGAACTAAAAAAGCTTGGCTTTAAAGCAGAAGTGTACGAGCAAGGCCTTAAAAACAAGCAGCTTTTTATTGTAGATTTAGCTAAAGCCGACAAGCCACTTACTCCAACTGCACTCAATGTTGATAACTACGTAAGTGACGTTAATTGGGCTGCTGATGGTGAAAAGCTACTGGTTAAGACTCAACCTACAGCTTTAATTGACGACAGATACACAAAATCAATGTGGCATTTATTTGATATTGCTAGCAATAAAGTTACCTTGTCATTTAAAACTGAAGGTAAATTAGGCGATGCTGAGCTGTCGCATGATGGTAAATACATTGCTATTTTAGGTGCAGAAGATAAGCACGACCCTGCAACTGGTCGTTTATTTATTGCCGATACTAAAACTGCAGAAATCACAGAATGGTTACCTAACTTTATGGGCCACGTTGTCGACTTTGAATGGTCGCACAAACGTAACACCCTTAACTTTATTGCCAATGTAGGCACTGAAAGTTTTGTTGCGAGCATTAAAACTGGCTCTAACAAATACAAGAAGCTCGTAAAAGAAGGCAAATTTATTGCCTCACAGCTAAGTGTTTCTGATTCAGATAAAACCCTAGCACTTCGTGGTAACACGGCAAAACACCCTAACGAAGTCTTTATTGTGCGCAGTAACAAGGCAAAGCGTTTAACAGATTCAAACAGCTGGTTAAACGACAAACGCTTTGCTAAACAAGAAACAATTACCCTTAAAGCGCGTGACGGTGTAGAACTTGATGGTGTACTAGTTTACCCACTCGATTATGAAAAAGGCACACGCTACCCACTAATTATGTCGGTACACGGTGGTCCTGAAAGCCATGATAAAAACGGCTGGGTAACTAACTACTCGCGCCCTGGTCAAATGGGTGCTGCCCGTGGTTACGCGGTATTTTACCCTAACTACCGTGGTTCAACGGGTAAAGGCGTAGATTACTCTAAACTAGGTCAAAACGATTACGCAGGTAAAGAGTTTGACGACTTAGTTGATTTTAAAAATCACCTTGTTGATATGGGATTAGTTGATACTAAACGTGTTGGTATTACCGGTGGCTCATACGGCGGTTATGCATCAGCGTGGGGCGCAACAAAGCTAACCGAGCACTTTGCTGCCAGCGTTATGTTTGTGGGTGTAACTAATCAGCTATCTAAATTTGGTACTACTGATATTTCAAACGAAATGAACCTAGTTCATGCGCGTTCATACCCATGGGACAAATGGCAATGGTACTTAGAGCGCAGCCCTATTTACTGGGCAGGTCAATCTGAAACGCCACTGCTTATTATGCATGGTAAAGACGATCCTCGCGTTCACCCTGCACAATCTATGGAACTTTACCGTTACATGAAAGTGCAAGGTAAAGATGTACGCCTTGTTTACTACCCAGGCGAAGGCCATGGTAACCGTAAAGTAGCAGCACAATACGATTACAGCTTGCGTTTAATGCGCTGGATGGACAACTACTTAATGGAAGGCAAAAAAGACATGCCTGCATTTGAAATTGACCATGCCGCTAAGTTAAAAGCAGTGAAAGACGCCAATAAATAAGTATTAGCTTAATACCAAAGGCCAACATAAATATGTTGGCCTTTTTGTTTGTATTACCGGGCATGCTTAGTGGCACAGCAAAGCTTATGTTACACTCTGACTCATTATTCTGTTAACTGCTAATCACACCATTGCCATGTCAAACCCTGCTAGCTGCTTTACCACTTTTAATGAAAATATAGATAATCTTGCACTGCCTGATCAGTTTACATTTCCCTTTTATTATAAACCCCATCCGCTGGCCATTGCCGCTGCAAAACAATTACAACTACAGTTAAACAAGCTAGATAAGGCTATTTTAGATACAGATGATATTGATGCCGGTAAAATGTTTGGCGTATTGGTCGTTCAAGATAAGTCGCAACAGCTAGGCTTTATTAGCGCCTATTCGGGGCAAATAGCGGGGATAGATGAGCAACTGCATTTTGCGCCAAATGTGGCACTTAAACATATAGACGATGCAGAATTTAGTCAGCAGAGCCAAGTGATTAACGATATTAATGCGCAAATTACAGCCTTGCAAAACAGTGATAATTATCAACAAATTGAGCAACAGTTAGTGACTGCTCGCCAACACTATGAGCAACAACTTATCGCCAAGCAGCAAGCGATGCAAGTAACTCGAAAACAGCGAAAACAGCAACGGCAAGCCGCCGGCGAACAACTCAATAATGATGAGTTTGAAAAACTGAAGAACCAATTAGCTGGGCAGAGCATTGTTGAGAAAAAACAACTACAAGCATTAAAGCAACAGTGGCAAACACGTATTACTGCACTTGAACAAGCCCAACTAACAATAAATGATGAAATTAACGGATTAAAAAAACGCCGTAAAGTGCTCTCTAAAAACTTACAAAAAAAGCTATTCGCTCAGTACCAGTTTTTAAATGCAAACGGCGAAGTGACCGATTTAAACGCCATTTTTGCCAAACTGCCCGAGCACACACCGCCTTCAGGTGCGGGAGATTGTGCAGCGCCAAAATTATTACAATATGCCTATAAACATAATTTAAAGCCGCTGGCTATGGCCGAATTTTGGTGGGGCGCACCGCCTAAATCGGCAATCAGACATCATTTACATTATTACCCTTCGTGCTACAGCAAATGCCAGCCTATTTTAGGGCATATGCTAGAGGGATTAAATGTTGAAAACAACCCGCTCTTGGTCAACCCTGCACAGGGAAAAGACCTAACGATTGTTTATCAAGACGATGATTTGTTGGTGGTAAATAAACCTGCTGAATTTTTATCTGTGCCAGGCATTAATATTGACGATTCGGTATATATGCGAATCAAAACTCAGTTCCCACACGCTTCGGGGCCACTTATTGTGCACCGATTAGACATGTCGACTTCAGGGCTGTTAATGATTGCGTTAAATAAACGGGTGCATAAAGCACTGCAAAAACAGTTTATAGAGCGTAGTGTAGAAAAACGTTATGTTGCTTTAGTGGCGGGTAATATTGCTGCTGAAAGTGGCAGCATAGAGTTACCTTTAGTGCTTGATTTTGATGATAAGCCACGGCAAATGGTGTGTGACAAAACAGGGAAGCCGTCATTAACAACATGGCAGGTACTGGAACGTAAAAATAATACCACCCGCTTACAACTCTACCCAAAAACAGGACGTACTCATCAGTTGCGTGTTCACTGTGCCCACCACTTAGGGTTAAATACACCCATTGTGGGCGACACTCACTACGGTAAAAAGGCAGAACGACTGCATTTGCATGCCGAGTATTTAGCTTTTACCCATCCTATTAGTCATGAACGATTAGAATTTGAAGTAGCCGCTGATTTTTAAATCAGCGCTGCTTTTAGTCGAATCGGATTCTAAAACAGTGCCATTTTTTCATATTGCAAAGTAGGTAACTTTTACCGTTGCAATATAGAAAAATTTACCTGCATTATGCAAAGCCACAATCCAAAAAATATAAATACCAATGAAATTCAAGTATTTAAAAATTGGCATTAGCTTTGCTTTTATTATTGTACGTATTTGTTACAGCAACTTAAAGCACCAATAAGTGCTTTTAGTCACACACAGTAAATGGCTTGCTAAGCGCTTACTGTGTGCAACAGAACTTCCTACACTCCCTGTGTACTTTATTGGTTATAGGCTAACGCTTATAACCATTTTTTTTGCTTATTATTTAACAGTAAATTTTACGTCTTGATCGCGTAATAAATAAAGCGCAAAACACGCAGCCCACATCGGCCATGCTGCAAAAAACAGTAAATTATTAAAGCCATCAATGTACTGGTTGTAAGAAGACAGCGTTGATAGTCCATGCATTATAAAAATAGCACCGTAAGTAATACGTTTTTTAAAACCGACTAAAAACGCTATCACTAGCGATAATTGCAATGTACCTAAAATATAAGCAATCGTATCGGTAGAGCCACTGATCCCATAAAAATGTTCAAAAATACGGGCGCTATGCCCCGGATTTACAAATTTATCCAGTGTCCACATTACCATCACAATAAAGACCCCTAATCGCAGCGATAAAAGCGACCATTGCAAACGAGTTTGTACATCTGTATTGATTGAATCTGTCATAAAATTTCCTTAAAAAAGATATAAATAAACTAATTGGCAAGTAAGACCGTATAATCGTTTTTTTATTTTCAAATAAATTAAACTCTTTACAATAAAAGCACTATTATTTAACCGCTAAGATAAAAAAATAAAAACATTAGCAATTGATTGAAAGATATTTGTACCTGTCTTGGTCTTTTGTGTACATCAACATAAAACAATAGAGAAACACGATTTGAAATACACGTATTTAGCTTTAACCCTCGCCCCACTATTAAATGTAGCTTTAGCAGCTCAGGCTACAGAGACAAAAAGCCCAGACCCCATTGAGCGAATTGAGGTGGCAGGGCAAGCGCTTAAATATAAAAACCTCTCTATTAAAAACACCACAGTAAATGGCCCTTTTGGCGACAACCTGGCTTTACAAGACATAGCTCGCTCTGTGACCCCTATTTCTAAAGACTTAATTGAGCAATTAAATATAACAACATTGCACGATGTGCTCGCTGTAAGTCCTAATACATACGCGGCCAGTGGTTTTGGTGCACCAAGCTTACCGACTATCCGCGGCCAGTTAGGTGAGTTATTTCAAGATGGTACTCGACGTCAAGCAGGTAATAATGGTTTTGGTGTGCCGTTGTCGTTTAATGCGATAGAACAGATAGACGTAGTTAAAGGTGCACCACCTGTATTGTTTGGTTCAAGCCAACGTAACGGTGGCTTTGTAAACTTACACTCTAAAACAGCCTCAACTGATCAGCGTAAAGGCAATGTGAAAGTGTCTGCAGGAAGTTGGGATAAGTATAGCGCCCAAGTAGATTACAACGCACCGATTGTTGAGGATAAAATTGGCTTACGTGTTAGCTATGAGCATATTGATCAGGGCAGTTATTATGACTACTCAGCCACACAAAGTGATAGCTTGTTTGCGGCATTAAAAATTTTACCGGATGACAAAAGCAGTTGGGACATTAACTTTGAACTGTACCAAACAGAATTTACCGATAACGCTGGTATAAACCGCCCTACCCAAGCGCTTATCGATCATAATCTTTATATTACTGGTCAAGGGTTACAAGCGAATGGCAGCACAGTTCCTAGCGCAGGGTCTATTATATCGCCTACAGGACAAGTCAAAATAGATACCAGCCGTGTGCTTACCGACCCTGATAATCTCAATCAAGCGACCACTTATTTAGTTCATAGTATTTATAAGCGCGCACTGTCTGATGTGATGTCGATTAAAAACATTAGTTACTTTCAACATTTGCAGCGCGAAGAAATAGCACAAAATAGTTTTGTTGAAATAATTGATGGTGCCGATACCGCACAAAACCGCACTGAACTGACGTATCAATGGAGCGATGAGCAGCAAACCTTATTTGCTGTTGATGTTCGTTATAATAAAGTATTGGGTTACAGCCAGTTTACTACTGAAGCCGACACACCTATTGATTTAACCGGCCCACTTTCAAACCGCCGCATTCCATTAACTGATATTCAAAAAGCACGTTTGGTAGAGCTACGCTCTGGTGTATATGTATCCCCTGGTGGTCAGTACGATATTAACAATGATGGCAGTGGTGATTTTAATTTATCAGACACTACAGACTCACGCTCATGGCAAACCGGCATTGCCATTCAACAAGACTCACAATGGACTGACAGCTTACGCACCAGTGCTGGCTACCGTGTTGATTACTATGATGTAGAAGCACACGACCCCATTGCGCCTCAAGGTCAAATAGCGGCTAGTGATAGCATAAATGATACACTGCAATCAGCGCAGCTGAGCGTAAATTACTCAGTTAATGACGATTTAACCACTTATGCGGCAGCAAGTTATAACGAAGCCACCTCTAACAGCATGGCCGGCGGCAATACGTTAGGTGGTGACAATACAATTAGCGCACAAAATTTTGCTACGGAAAATACTTTAGTCGAGTTTGGGGTGAAATATGCGCCAACACAAAGCGACTGGTATGCAGATGCTGCTGTATTTAGCCAACGTCGCAGCTTACGTAATCGCGATGGTAGCAATACTGGCATTCGTACAACCGGATTTGAAAGCCAAGTATTTTATGATGCTTACCCTTACTGGGTAAGCGCAGGCTACAGTTACATTGATGCCCGTTATGACAACTCTGCGACAGGCCAAGACTCAGCTCAAATAGCCGATGCATTTGATAATTCGCGCCCCGACATTATTGCGGGTAACAGCATAGGTGCACCAAGTTACACTGCTTTTGCGCCCTCAAACCGTCAAGTTCAAGGGATCCCGGAACAATCATTAAGCTTAAACGCTAACTATACAATTACCTCTCAGTGGCAAGCTGGATTTTCTGCCCTGTATACTAAAAGCTACCCTTTAGATTTTTTGGCTACCGTATACATTCGCGATCAGCATACCTTAAATGTTAATACCAGCTATGCGTTTACCTCGGCGACTAAATTAAGACTCGATGTAAATAATATTACCGATCAGCAAAACTGGCGTCCTGTATTTGAAGGTGGCTATTTTGGCGCGACACTCGCGTTCCCAGAATTACCAATTAACGCTAAGCTCACGCTTACCCATAACTTTTAAACCGTTTGAGAGATAACATGTTAAAAAAACTAAGTTTGTTATTACTGGCGGCGATAGGTGTCGGCTTATTCTTTTTTTATGATCTAAACCAGCTTCTTACCCTCGACGGGTTGAAAGGGTCAATGGCGCAATTTGATCAGTACAAAGCTCAATCACCGTTTTTGGTGATCGGGGGGTTCTTTTTACTTTATATATTAGTGACCGCGCTTTCACTGCCTGGTGCAGCTATTTTAACGCTAGCCGCTGGTGCATTATTTGGTTTGGCTCAAGGGTTATTAGTTGCCTCGTTTGCCTCAAGCATTGGTGCTACGTTGGCATTTTTAGTGTCACGTTATTTATTGCGCGATACCATAAAAAAACGCTTTCCTGAACGCTTAGCCGCTATAGATACTGGGGTTGAAAAGGAAGGCGCATTTTACTTATTTACGCTGCGCTTAGTGCCTGTTTTTCCGTTCTTCTTAATTAATTTATTAATGGGTTTAACCGCTATTAAGTCATGGACTTTTTACTGGGTAAGCCAAATCGGGATGCTGGCGGGTACCTTTGTATTTGTGAACGCTGGTACTCAATTAGCACAAATAGATAGCTTATCGGGCATTTTATCGCTGGATTTAATTTTATCGTTTGCCTTATTAGGGGTATTCCCGTTAATTGCAAAAAGCCTAATAAATGCAATAAAAAAGCGCCGTGTTTATAAAAACTACACTAAACCCAAAACATTCGACCGCAACATGATTGTTATTGGTGCGGGCGCAGGCGGCTTAGTCACCAGCTATATTGCAGCAGCAGTTAAAGCCAAAGTAACTTTAATTGAAGCCGGCGAAATGGGCGGCGACTGCTTAAACACTGGCTGTGTACCTAGTAAAGCTATTATTAAAAGTGCAAAAGTAGCCCAGCAAATGCGCCAAGCTGAAAAATATGGGCTACAAAGCACGACACCGCAATTCTCGTTTAAAAAAATAATGGCACGTGTACAGCAAGTGATTGCCGATATAGCCCCACACGACAGTGTGGAGCGCTACACAAACTTAGGCGTAGAAGTAATAAAAGGCTACGCCAAACTTATCGACCCGTGGACGGTGGAAATTAAATTAAATGATGGCGGCACGCAAACACTCACTGCCCGTACTATTGTTATTGCCACTGGCGCACGCCCATTTGTACCGCCACTACCTGGGATTGAAGAAACCGGCTATGTAACCAGTGATACGTTATGGAGCAAATTTGCTAAGCTTGACGATGCACCTAAAAAGCTTGTAGTACTTGGCGGTGGGCCAATTGGTAGTGAATTGGCACAAAGCTTTGCGCGTTTAGGTTCAAATGTTACACAAATTGAAATGGCTAAACGCATTATGATCAAAGAAGACTTAGAGGTGTCTAAATTTGCTCACGAAGCGTTAACACAAAGCGGCGTAAACATTTTAACCTCACACCAAGCACTGCGCTGTGAAGCACGCAACGGTAAAAAATTCATTGTGGTAAAACACAACGACAATGAAATCGATATTGAATACGATGAGCTACTTTGCGCCGTTGGCCGAAGCGCACGCTTGGAAGGTTATGGCCTTGAAACGCTCGGCATAGAAACGAGCCGCACTGTAGTCACAAACGAATATCTAGAAACACTCTACCCTAATATTTTTGCCGCTGGCGATATTGTAGGTCCGTATCAGTTTACTCATGTAGCCGCTCATCAGGGCTGGTACGCTGCAGTAAATGGCTTATTTGGTCAGTTTAAAAAGTTTAAAGTAGATTACCGTGTTATTCCTTGGACCACATTTATTGACCCAGAAGTAGCACGGGTGGGCATAAATGAACAAGAAGCGATTGAAAAAGGCATAGACTATGAAATCACCCGCTTTGAATTTGAAGAGCTAGACCGCGCCATCACCGAAAGCGCTAACAATGGTTTTATTAAAGTGATCACCCCTAAAGGTAAAGACAAAATACTCGGTGTTACTGTGGTTTCTGAGCACGCTGGCGATTTAATTGCTGAATTTGTACTAGCAATGAAACACGGTTTAGGGCTTAACAAAATATTAGGCACCATTCATAGCTACCCAACATGGGCCGAAGGTAATAAATACGCAGCAGGTGAGTGGAAACGCGCTCACGCACCTGAAAAAGTACTAAACATGCTGGAAAAATACCACGCCTGGCGCAGAGGCTAATATGTTTAAAACACCTTTAAAAGCGCTATTGTTAGGTTCTGCTTTGCTTGCAACATCGTTTGCAAGCAAAGCTCAAAACATGCATGACAGCTGGAATGCATTATTAAACAATCATGTTGTAGCTATTAATCATGGCCACAGCACAGAGGTTGATTACACAGCAATAAAAGCTAAGCGCAAAGAACTTAAAACCTATTTAGATTCGTTATCGGCTGTTACGCAAAATGAGTTTGATACATGGGAAAAACCTAAGCAGCTGGCGTTTTTAATCAACGCGTATAACGCCTTTACTGTTGAGCTGATATTAACAAAATACCCAGCTCTTAAATCAATTAAAGATTTAGGCAGTTTTTTTAGCTCACCGTGGAGCAAAGAGTTTATTTTTATGCTGGGTAAAACTCGTAGCTTAGATAACATAGAGCATGACTTAATCAGAGGTAGCGGTAAGTACAACGATCCACGTATTCATTTTGCGGTAAATTGCGCCAGCATTGGCTGCCCTGCTCTTCGAGAGGAAGCCTACACCGCAAAAAAACTAGAGGCCCAATTACACCAACAAACAGTGCGTTTTTTATCTGATACGTCACGCAATAAACTACAAGGCAACACCCTAAAGCTGTCTTCTATATTCAAGTGGTATAAAGGTGATTTTACCAAAGGGTTTGAAGGGGCTAATTCATTATCACAGTTTTTATTATTATATGTTGATGCGCTCAATTTAGGGCCTGCCCAGCAGCAACAATTAACAAGCGGCGACATGAAAATAGACTTTTTAGACTATAACTGGGATTTAAATGCGCGTCGTTAAGGCCTTTACAGTGTGCTTGCAAAGGTGTTTTTTTAGTATCGCCATTTTTATGTGCCTACTCACCGCTTTTAGTGTATTTGCTAATGATGCGAGTAATACTGCTTGGCAAAAAATCCAAAACCAAGGCAAAAACCAATCGGTGTATTTTTATGCGTGGGGCGGCGATGCGCAAATAAATGCCTATATTCAGTGGGCTGCGCAGCAAGTAAAAGCTAAATATAACATTAACTTAGTACATGTAAAACTCAGTGATACCAGTGAAGCCGTTAGCCGCGTGCTTGCTGAAAAATCAGCAAATAATCATACCCAAGGCAGTGTCGATTTAATTTGGATCAATGGGGCTAACTTTGCTGCTATGAGTAAGCACGGGCTTTTACTAAAAGACTGGGCTGATAAATTGCCTAATTTTATTTACACCAATCCAGAAAACAATCCCAGCGTGCTGTTTGATTTTGGTTTACCCACTCAGGGAATGGAAGCCCCCTGGGGGCAAGCCTCACTGACTTTTTATTACGATACGCTAGCAACGAGCGCTCCACCTCAAACCCTTAATGAGTTATTAAGCTGGAGTAAAGCAAACCCAGGACGATTTAGTTACCCCAAACCCCCTGACTTTTTAGGAATGAGCTTTTTAAAGTATGCATTAGTGGTATTACACCAACATAGCGATGCAATGCTACAAGCAAAATTAAATCAACCCGCTACCGATGAAAACACAGCCCAAGTGCTTGACTCTTTGTGGGCATTTTTAAATAAATTGCACCCTAATCTTTGGCGTAATGGCGAGTACTTTATGCAAAGCGGCGTACAAATGCGCCGTTTAATAGACGATACAGAGCTTAGTATTGGCTTTACGTTTTCGGCACCAGAAGTACCGGCTGCGGTAAAGCGTTATGATTTACCAAAAAGTATACGTAGCTACGCAATGCAAGATGGCAGCTTAAGTAATACTCACTTTGTCGCTATTCCTTATAATGCAAGCCATGCACAAAGTGCGCAATTAGTGGCTAACTTTTTATTAAGCCCCGCAGCGCAAGCGCATAAACAAAAACCCGCTATATGGGGTGACAAAACGGTATTAATTCAAACGAGCTTAACCGCAGAGCAGCAGGCATTATTTAAGGCCGTGAAGCCGCATCCTAGCGCACTACCTCTTAATAGTATTAAACGCACACTCAGTGAGCCACACCCAAGCTGGGTAGAGGCGATTAACACTGGCTGGGAAGCTCGTTATGGAACAAGCCAATGAGTAAAGTACTCCATACAGCTGATTTATTCTCACGCCTAGTCAAAATAACCCCTTACTGTTTGCTGGCACTGTTAACAATACCTGTATTGGGCGGCCTAATTGGAGTAATGTTGCCTGCCTTTGGCTGGGCGCCTGTCTTGAATAAAACCAACATGAGTTTGGCTGGGTTTAATGCTTTATGGGATACGCCGGGGCTTTCACAAATGATAGGCTTGAGTATACGTACCGGACTAATTAGTACATTAATAGCGTTTGCACTCATGATTATTATGCTGGCTGCATTTTTTAATAGTGTATGGCTAAAACGAATTGAACACCTATTGAGTCCCATACTGGTTATTCCCCACGCTGCAGCGGCGATTGCAGTAAGTTTTTTAATCGCACCATCGGGATTATTCACTCGCTTGTTTTCGCCTTGGTTAACGGGCTGGCAATTGGCACCTGAGGGCTCATTACCATATGATACTTTTGGCTGGAGCATTATTATTGGGCTTGTACTTAAAGAGCTGCCTTTTTTATTGCTCATTGCATTGGGTATTTTAGCGCAGCCTGAACTTGGCAAAAAGCTACGAAAGCAGCATCAAATTGCGGTTAATTTAGGTTATTACCCTATGGTGGCTTTTTTTAAGGTGGTGCTACCCAATTTATACCCACTGTTACGTTTACCCATTTTTGCAGTACTTGCTTATGCCAGTGCCAGCGTTGAAATGCCACTCATACTTGGGCCAAATACCCCCCCGACTTTAGCCGTTGCTATTATGCATTGGTTTAATGATGTTGATTTAACCCTGCGAATAAAGGCCTCGGCGGGTGCTCTGTTACAATTAGCGATCACTGTTGGGCTACTGCTAATTTGGCTATTACTTGAAAAAGTCATTGCTATAGTTTTTAGTCAGTCACTCATCAACGGCCGACGCCATTATGCTCACCAACTTGTTCGTACTTTTACTCATGTCTTTACTTGCGTAATTTTAGCCTTTATTGCAGCTGCGTTAATTGGGTTAGTACTATGGTCAGTGGCTGGTTATTGGCGTTTTCCGGATACTTTACCCTCCAGTTTGGTATTACTGCACTTTGAAAATGCTTTTACACACATACACACTCCTTTGTTTAATACTTTTGTTATTGGGCTTGTTAGCACGGGTTTCGCCACTATTTTGGTACTGTTATGCTTAGAAGCAGAACAAATAACAGCTAAACCTTTGTCGAAGTGGGCACAGATAATTATATACCTGCCATTGCTGGTGCCCAGTATTGCTTTTTTATTTGGTATTGTGTGGCTACAGCAATTGCTAAATAGTCAGCATGCTTTTTTTAATGTGATATTTGTACATTTGCTGTTTGTTTTACCCTATGTTTTTTTATCTATTGCGGATAGTTACAGGCGTTTAGACCCAAGATTTGCGCGTGTTGCTGCAAGCCTAGGTGCCAGCCCATGGAAGGTGTTTTTCCAGGTTAAATTGCCACAGTTATTTGCGCCTATATTAATTGCAATGGCGCTGGGGCTAGCAATAAGCTTTGGCCAGTACTTATCAACCCTGTTAGCCGGTGGTGGCCGAATAGCCACCATAACCACCGAAGCCGTAACGCTGGCAAATGGTGCGAGTAGGCGCACCAGTGCTGTGTATGCAATACTACAAATGGGCTTACCCCTACTCGGCTTTATACTAGCGTGGGGATTACCTCGGTATGTTTTTAATAACAAGCAGCTATAATTTCAATATACTAAAGGGCGTTTAATGCAGCCATCATTACAAATTAAAAATTGTCAGCTTTATCGTCAAAACGAATTATTACTGAGTTTAAATGAACAGGTAAAAGGTGGTGAAATTCTTACCATTATGGGGCCATCAGGGAGCGGTAAATCTAGCTTATTAAATTGGCTTACTGGCACATTACCTACGGGTCTTAATGCGACTGGCGAGGTGTGGCTAAATGATACTAATATTAGTTGCTTGCCCAGCCATTTACGCCATGTTGCTGTGCTATACCAAGACCCATTACTATTTTCGCATTTATCGGTTGGCGGTAATATTAGCTTTGCCATGCCAAAAATGGATAAAACACAACGCCAGCAGCAAATAGATCAAGCACTTACACACATAGGGCTAAAAGGTATGGCCAAACGCCATCCAGATACCCTCTCAGGTGGACAGCAAGCCCGTGTTGCTTTATTACGGTTATTGCTGAGTAAACCCAAAGCGATTTTACTCGATGAACCCTTTAGTAAGCTTGATCAGCAATTACGTATTGAAACCCGTCAGCTGGTGTTTTCACAAATTAGGGAATATCAGTTACCCGCCATTATGGTCACCCATGATGAAAGTGACGCAATAGCCACAAATGGCAAAATCATCAATCTAAACGTACAAAGTGATATGAATGTTAGATAAATTTATTACCCCACTTATAAAACCGGTGCTTACTCCGTGCGTAAAACAGCTGCACAAAAAAGGAGTGAGTGCCGATCAATTAACCTTAATAGGTTTTTTAATTGGTTTGCTAGCCATTCCACTGATTATTTTTGAATATTGGTACGGCGCATTAATCGTAATTTGTATTAATCGCATTTTTGATGGTCTTGATGGCGCACTCGCGCGTTACGCTCAGAGCAGTTCAAGCGCAGGGGGATATTTAGACATTACCCTCGACTTTTTGTTTTATGCGCTTATTCCTTTTGCGTTTATTTTAAGTAGCCCTGAGCAAAATGCATTGGCGGGGTCATTATTACTTGTGACTTTTATAGGCACAGGGTCGAGTTTTTTAGCGTTTGCGATTGCCGCCGAAAAATTTAAACTCGATAAACCGCAATTTAAATACAAAAGTTTTTACTACTTAAATGGCCTAACTGAAGGCACTGAAACCATTGCCTTGTTTATTGCCTTTTGTATTTGGCCGCAGTATTTTTCAATTCTTGCTGTTTTATTTGCCATTGCCTGCGCGATAACTATTTTTACTCGTATATATGGAGGTTACTATACCTTAAAACAGCAAGAAACCGCATTCCACGAGGTAAACCATGAGTCATGAAATGTATTGGCGACTCGGCTTTTTTTTCAGCGTACTGGCAATAATGATGCTGCTTGAATGGCGAAAACCTGCACGCCAATCAATAATTAAAAATAGGTCACGTTGGTTGGCTAATTTTGGATTAACCCTTACCTCTACCCTGCTCTCACGCCTAACCGTACCGGTTGGCCTAACCGCGGTTGCTGTTTATTATCAGCAGCATGGTATTGGACTGTTTAATCAACTCAATGTCTCACCACTCATTGCAGTGATACTCAGCTTACTTTTGCTTGATTTAATTATTTACTGGCAGCATCGGCTGTTTCATACCACTGCGTTATTATGGCGACTACATCGTGTGCATCATGCTGATGCGCATATTGATACCAGTACCGGTCTGCGCTTTCATCCTATTGAAATTATTTTGAGTATTGGGATAAAACTGATTGCGCTTACGCTATTAGGCATACCACCAATAGCGATATTAATTTTTGAAATTAGTTTAAATGCCCTCGCGCTGTTTAATCATGCAAATATTCGCTTGCCAAACGCAATAGAAAAACCACTGCGCCTCATCCTTATCACTCAAGTGCTGCACCGCATACATCATAGCCAAAATCCCGAAGAAACAAACAGTAACTTTGGCTTTAGTGTAACTTGGTGGGATCGACTTTTTGGCAGCTACAAAACCAGCGCCACATTATCAGACAACGAGATAAACATCGGCCTAGCCCAATATCCCGATCCAAAACAAAACGCATCCTTGTGGCATTTGTTAACGTTACCATTTAAAAAGTAGCAATAAGCTAAACTAAGCAAAAAATTGAGCTTAATTTATAACATTATCTGAGCGTTTGACCCGTTACATTAACAAAAGCAGTTCATTTAAAGTAAATCAATTGTAAATTATTTAAACAAATTCTTGACCCAATTAGAAATCCCCCATATTATTTGTAAGCGCTTACATTTACCACACAGAAAAATGTAAGCGCTTACAAAAATGACAAAATCAACAAATACACTATATTCTGACAATAATCAGTTGAACGGGGTTCAGTTATGAACATTGAAACAACACGCATTACTCGCATTTTGGCTGCTATTTCATTAGCGTCTTTGGCGGGTTGTGGTGGTGACGCAGCGACTACTACCACCGATATTGAAAAAGTAAATCCTACTGAACCAGTCTCAGACTGGCGTATGGTATGGAATGATGAATTTGACAGCACCAGCATTGATGCTAACAAGTGGAACTTTGAATTAAACTGCGCTGGCGGTGGTAACAACGAAAAACAATGTTACACCGACAGTGAACAAAACGCCTTTATTAAAGACGGCGTACTAAACATAGTCGCCTTACCTGCTGATGAAGGTGCAGAAAAACCATACACATCAGCCCGTTTAAATACCCGTTACAACGCCGATTTTACTTATGGCCGCTTTGAAATGCGTGCAAAACTACCAGCTGGTCAAGGTAGCTGGCCTGCATTTTGGATGATGCCAACCGATGAAGAATATGGTACTTGGCCACGCTCTGGCGAAATTGATATTTTAGAAGCGGTTAATCTAAAAACAGTCGCAGAAGATGGCACTGTTGAAGCAAATGTTTACGGTACACTTCACTATGGCCGTGAATGGCCAAATAATTCAAGCTCAGGCAAAGCTTATACATTGCCTGAAGGAATGAACCCCGCCGACGACTTCCATACTTATGCAATCGAATGGCAAGAAGGCGAAATGCGCTGGTACGTAGATGGCTACTTATACGCCACACAACGTCGCTCTGAAATTCGTTATAATTCTAAAGATGAAGCAGTTGGCCTAAAACATAAAGGCTGGTTTGCTGAATACTTCGAACAAGGCAGTGGCGAACTTACTACTCACTGGGATAATGCCCCATTTGATAAAGATTTTTATCTTATATTAAACCATGCTGTAGGCGGCGATTGGCCTGAAAATGTAAACAATTTAGGTATTGATGCAGCCGCATTTGCAGAAGGTCAAAGTTTTGAAATTGATTACGTTCGTGTTTACGAATGTGCCTCAGATCCGGCCACCGGTAAAGGCTGTGAAACAGTTCGTCCTGGTTACGATAGCCTAGACGATGCACTTGTTGAAGGTAAAGCCCCTGTACCTACTCCGCCAAGTGATGGCGTTGCAAAGAATCTTGATATTTTTGATGGCAGCTTAAATGCCAACTGGATCGCATGGGATTGTTGTGGTGGAACAACACCTGAAACAATTACTGACGCTGACAAAGGCGATGTAATTAAGTTTAACATTAACGATAATAACGGTACTGTGCTTGGGTTTTCTACTCGAGGCGGTCACTTCCCTGATGATTTTACCGGCACTTCATCTCCGTTTGATGCATCACTCCTTCTTGATCTCAATGGTCGACTAACTTTTGATATGAAAGTGGTAACCCCGCCAACATCAGATACTACATGGCTATTGAAAGCCGAAGCGGGCGATGGTGGTCCTAATACCGGCGATGTAGCCCTTAGCGATAGTAATGAAGGTGTTACTCCTGTTACTGGTCAATGGCAAACTTACACCTTCCCACTTTCTTTACTACAAGAAAGAGGCTTAGATTTAAGTGCCATTGATGTATTAATGGTATTCCCAGCATGGCAAACAGGTGCAGGCGCTGAATATTTAATTACCAATGTGGCTATTGAAGGCGATGTAGGTGAATCACCATCAGTAGATTTATTTACTGACGGGCAAAACTTAGATTGGCCGATGTGGGATTGTTGTGGCGGCTCTACTCCATCAGAAGTTATGGACGATGCAGAACACGGCTTAACCGCAGAATTCACTATTGGCGAAGCCCCCACTGTAATGGGCTTTAATACTCGTTCATCTGCTGGTGGTAGCGATACTCCATTTGATGCAACCAGCATTTTAGAAAATGGTGTACTACAGTTTGATGTGAAAGTGATGTCAAACCCAAATAACCCAGATGCAACTTGGTTAATGAAAATTGAATCTAATGAGGGTGATACCGCAGTAGAATTACCATTAACAGATGCTGGCGATGCACCTGCTGTAGGTGAGTGGAAAACTTATACCTTTACATTCGCTGACTTAGCGGGTGCCGGTTTAGATGTTAGTGCCATTGATGTAGTAATGATATTCCCAGCATGGGGCACAGGTGAAGGTGCGGTTTACCGTGTTGATAACGCTAAAATGTACGATCCTAGTGCATCAGCAGGCGATGAAATCACTATTTTCCAAGATACTGCCGCAGATATGTGGAAGATTTGGGATTGTTGTGGTGGCTCTACCCCGACAGAAGAAACTGACGATGCTGATCACGGCATTGTAGCAGAATTTGTAATTGGCTCTACACCAACAGTAATGGGCTTTTTAGCGGACGACGGTATCTCTTTTGATGCATCAGCAATATTAGCCAATGGTGTTGTGCAATTTGAAATGAAAATGGTGACACCACCAAATGACCCTGACTCAGTATGGACATTTAAAATTGAGTCAACAGGTGCAGCAACAGCGGTAGAGCTTCCTCTTGCACAAAGCGTTGAAGGTGAAGTACCTGTTATTGGACAGTGGCAAACATACACGTTTACGTTGCAATCATTATTTGATGCAGGTTTAGACATTAGCGACATCAATGTACTGATGATGTTCCCAGCGTGGGGAACAGGTGAAGGTGCAGTTTACCGTATAGACAACGTAGCTATCGCTAATCCGTAATCCCTAATTCAGTGGTAGGTACTAAATTACAAGTACCTACTTACCGTAATAAATTAAGTAAAAGCAGAGCAATTATGAACACAAATAAGTTTAAAAAAAGCCCACTAGCGGCTTCTGTGTCACTTATCATCGCTGCAAGCACATTTAACTTCGCTTACGCTGCGCAAGAAAATACTGCCGAACCTGAACTAGAAGTTATTGAAGTAAAAGGTATTCGTGGCTCACTCATTCGTTCAATGGATGTAAAACGTGACGCATCAGGCGTGGTCGATGCCATTTCTGCTGAAGAAATGGGTAAATTCCCAGATACTAACTTAGCAGAATCACTACAGCGTATAACCGGCGTATCGGTGAGTCGTTCAAACGGTGAAGGTAGCCAAATTACCGTACGTGGTTTTGGCCCATCATTTAACCTTGTAACACTTAACGGCCGTCAAATGGCAGGCACCGGTTTTACCCGCTCATTTAACTTTGAAAACTTATCATCTGAAGGTGTTAGTTCATTAGAAGTTATGAAAACAGCGCGTGCCGACACCCCTACGGGTGGTTTAGGCGCAACGGTTAATATTGTTACTGCTAAACCGCTGCAAAAGCCGGGTCAACGTTTTTCTGTAATGGCAAAAGGCATACACGACACCTCAGTAGAAGAAGGTGATAAAGTTACTCCTGAAATAGCAGGTATTTACAGCAACACCTTTGCAGACGAAATGTTTGGTTTTTCAGCTAACTTTTCTTACCACCGCCGTGACTTTCAGCGCCAAGCTGCAAATGTTCGCTCTTGGTTAGTAAATCCTAACTTATCTGTTGATGCTGAAAACATCATAGATAACCGCCCAATGGATGCCGATGGCAATCCAGCTAAACAGTTTTTTGATCCTAATGCTGGGGATAATGGTGAATATGTATCAGCAGCCTTCTTCCCGCAAGAAGTCAGCTTTGCAAAAGATGACATTCAGCGTGAACGTTTAAATGCGCAAGCCACTTTTCAGTTTGCACCAACAGACAACTTAACGTTTACCTTAGATCACACGATATCAAATGCTACAACGGGTAATAACTCGTTATCGTGGGGTATTTGGAACGGTTCGTTTGGCGGTAATGGTAATGCCTATGAGCTTGATGAAAACGGCACCGCTATTTATTACAACTCAGCTGGTGATGACGCATCATTCACAGCTTTTCGTGAAACCTCAGAAGTAGACTCAAAAGCAACCGGTATTAATGTTGAATGGTTAGCAACAGACAACCTTAGTTTTAACTTTGATGCCCATACTTCAAAAACCACTACAGATAACGGTAAAGATCCAGGCTTAAACTCTAATGCCCGTATTATTTTGGGCTCAGCCGATCTCTCGACTAAAGAATACTTTTTCCGCGAAGGCGATGTGCCCGGTTTCAATATAAATTGGAACAACGGCACACAAGAAGTGAATCCTAATCAAATTGGCTCTAACTTTAGCATTTTCACTCGAACGCCGGGTGAGTCAGAAGTATCTCAAGTTCAATTAGATGGTAAATTATTTACTTACACAGATATTGGCCTTGAAACTGTAAAATTTGGCGCAGCTTATACCAAACAAACACTTAGTGGTTGGGGTGGTTCTAATAATGCCAATGCACCTGGCTTTAACAACGGTACATTCGCTGAAATTTTCCCGGATGCGATGTTCGAAAGAGTTGATTTAAGTGGATTCCTTGACGAGTTTTCATTTGGCCCTAACGGCGTAGCGCCAGGTTATGCTTATACTTATGATCTTGATGAAGCATTTGCTCGTCAAAGTGCTTATTTAACCGAAGACGTTATTGGCAGTGACTACTACCGCATTGGTAGCTTTGACCGCTTCCCTACTAACGAAGTTGAAGAAGAAACCATTAGTGTGTATCTCTCTAGCAACTGGGTATTTGACGTTAGCGACTACGAAGTTTTTGTTAATTTAGGTCTTCGTTATGAAGAAACCGATATCGTCAGCCCAGCTAAAAGCCGGGTAGCTGAACAAGTTTATTGGGCTGGCGGTGCAGAGTGGTTAACTCAATTTGCCGCTGGTGGCGAATTAGTTGAAGTAGACTATGAAGGTCAGTACGACTTACTACTGCCTATGATTGATATTAAAGTGGATCTTACTGATGACTTAGTAACCCGCGCATCATGGGGTCAAACAATCACCAGACCAACTCTTGGCGATATGTTAGGTAACTTAGCTTTAACTCCATCTCCTAAATTAAACTCAAGAAGTGGTAGCCGTGGTAATCCAAACCTAGAACCATTTAAGTCAACAAACTTTGACTTAAGTCTTGAGTACTATTACAGCGAAGGCAGTTACGCTGCAGTTGGTTTATTCTGGAAAGACGTGGATAACTGGATTGACAACACCCAGGTTAAAACCACCTTCGAAGGTTTACATGATGTGTATTTAGGTCAGCGTTGGAACAACGCAGTAGCCGCCATAGAAGGCCGTGGCGATCAAGCAACTGACACTGCAATTTACAATGAAATTGTAGCTAATGGCGTAGGCATTGGTGAAAACAACCGTATATTACCAGACCCAGCAACCGATCCGCTGATTGAATGGACGATTAATTCACCTGAGAATGTGGGTTCACGTAAAGTAAACGGAATGGAGTTTGCTGTTCAACACTTGTTTGGTGACTCAGGCTTTGGTGCTGGCTTTAATGCCACCGTTGTTGATGGCGATGTAGAGTACGATAACTATTACCTTGCCTCTCAAGCGGTATTAGCTGGTTTAAGTGACTCTGCAAACCTACAAGGCTTCTATGAAAAAGATGGCCTATCGGTGAAAATTACCGGTGCATGGCGTGATGAGTACTTAATTGCACAAGGCTTACCAGATTCTGGTGCAACAGCTCCGCCACAATATGCTGAAGAGTACTTGCAGTGGGATATTAGTGTTAACTACGAAGTTAACGAAAGCACAACGGTATTTTTTGAAGGTGTGAACTTAACTAACGAAACCGAGCGTTCATTTAGCCGCTTCGAAAGTCAGTTCTTAAGCGCGGCTCAATACGGTCCTCGTTATGCCTTTGGCGTTAGATACTCTATGGGCAATTAATACCTTGCCCAAACACAGTTTTTGATTAACCCCTATAATTGAAAATTCAAAGCCGCTCATTGAGCGGCTTTTTTTATAAATGTTTAATTTTTTCTAATAACTTGTCGGTTGTCCAATCAATATCGTTATAGGCAATGTTCGGTTTGTAGTAATCACCCTTTCCTCTTGCTCTATTAACATATACTTTGTTAGGGATGATCACTTTACCTAACCCTGAGGGTAACTCGGCTAATCGAACATCCATATACAATGAGTCAGCACTACTTGGCGCGCCAAATAACTGAGTATTTGTAAATTGCTTAAATACATCAATGGCATCAAGACACGCACTTGCACACTGTGGCGGTACAATAACAAGAACCTGTGTTTTAAAGTCACTCACTGGTACCGTACTTTCGCTTAGGTTTGATTTACTTTGCTTTTCTTCGATATAAAATGGCTTATTGTTTTCAAGTGACTGCGCCATACCTGCTGCTATTTCTTTAATCAATTCATGAACTTCAGGTTGATCTTTTACCACATCAATTAACGATTTTACATAGTTAGTATTGTCTTTTGACGCTCTCCACCAAACCCGGCTATTTTGTGAGTAGCTATCCATTTTTTGTTCAACAACTTGCTCACCCCACAACGCTTTTGCAAGCGTTAAGCTCCAATACGACGAGCCACCTTGGTTATGACGAAGATCTAAAACCACCGTTTTTGCACTGAGTAACTTAGAACGTTGAACAGTCACTTTTTTATACAGGTTATTGTAATCCTTAGTTTGCTTATCGTTATTTGCAAAACTAGGCATAGCAATCCACGCTATGTTTTGCGCAGGCCATGTTAAGTCGGTTGCAAGCTCATCCCCATTATAGGCAAGTGTTAAATGCTTAGTTACGCTCTGTGGCTGAACAGACCAATCAAGGGTTTTACTGTAGGGTTGTCCATTGGCTTTAACAAATTGACATTCTTTTAGAGGTGTTAAAAATGGGTTGCCCTCATCAACAAGTAACCGCCAACCTTGTTGCCACCAATGCCCAGGCTGTGTAACCTGTCCATGAAACTTAAACACTCTTTGTCGCATTAACGTCTCTGTACTTTGCCCATCGCAGCCAGTTATCACGTCGCCTTTATTTATATTATCTGTTTCACTGTAATACACTTTTAGTGCATCACCCCGCCAAACTGCACGAAAACCAGGCCAGCGACGAGCAGGTCGTTCAACACCTGAAAACACACCAGCATGACCATCTTGTAGCACAGTACTAAAACGCGCTATTGCCGCAACATGAACCTGTGGCCCGCTCGCTTTAGCAGACAGTGCAAATGCTTCTGCTTTTGCTTGCTTTAATAGCTCAGGAAAGGCTGGGTTGTTAACATCAAACATGCCAGGGTGATTTTTTGCCGATATGCTGTAAGCAGCTTCAATATCACGCTCAGTAACACTGCGCCATTGCTCTGGGGTTTGAGGAGAAGCCGATAATTTGGCCATGCTCAAGGTAGGCGTAATCAATAAAGCGCTCAATAAAGTACGGCTAACTATTTTTGTTTTTATGTTCATGAAAATCCATTTTAAATTAGGCTATATAATTACTGTAAACTCATTTGGTAGAACTAAAAATACATTAAATCAAATAGGTATTAGCAAATTATTTTTACAGCAGTAACTTAGCAACATTAAAAGCAGCTAGCAATGAGCAAGATTTAAAATGAACTGGCTTTAAATTTAGAGCAACAGCTTACTTAGAGGTTTGTTCAATTTTGGTTTGCAGTAGTGTTATGCGGGCGTTGAGTTTTCTAAAGGTATACTGTGAATAGAAAAAGTTTAAAAAGAAGGCAGCAAAACCTGAGCAAGCAAGCCCTATCAATGGGCTGAAATAAAACATTAACAATAAAACAATTACAGCCATCGCTAACGTAAGTCCCAAATAATGAAATCCACTAAATAACTTTCGGTTGTTTTTTTCAAGTTGTACTAGATGAGAATCTATATGCATTAAAAATTTCCTTTTTGACAAATAAACGTTAACTATTTTGAGCTTTACTACCTACATAGCATTATTTAAAAAAATGAGTTACTCCACTGCGCCTTAGTTAATCGGTATAACTGTACGGCACGACCGTGAAATTCATGATTACTGTAGTCTGTAAAGCCAATTTTCTTTGCTACTTTTAATGACGCAATATGCTCAGGTTCAATAATAACAACGACGGATTGATGAGTAGTTTGCGTAAACAGATACTTTAAAACACCTTTAGCCGCTTCGCAGGCTAAGCCTTTATTCCAAAAATCGACCGCTAATCGATATCCTAAATTAGGCTCTTCGTTACCCGCGATACTTTGTGGGGAAATACCACAAAATCCAATCAATAAATCGCTGCTTTTATCTATTAATGCCCATGGCCCCAAACCATATGAATCGTAACATTGTATACACCACTTTATAAACTCACCAGTTGCAGCTTCATCGCACACACCACGAATTGAGTATCTCATCACCTCATCGTCACTAAGAATTTTACTTAATGCCGGTACATCATCAATTGAAAATGGCCGAATAAGCAACCTTTGGGTTTCACAAATTTTCACTCAAACCTTCTTGTTATCACAGCTAAAAAATTTCAACAAACCAAGTGATTAAGGTTGTTATCTCAGTTATTTCGCTCTTTTTTATATTTCGAATGCCACAAAAAGTATCCAAATAATATGCCTACTAAAGGAAATATTATTAAAGATGAAATGATTCCATCAAAAAAATCTTGCTCACCTGTAAAGTACATAATTAATTGAAATAAAATAGCTGTAGGAACTCCCCAGCCTAGAACACCTTTTAGTAAAATAAAACGGAATTTAGTGTGGTTTATATTCATGAGCCTTCCTTGATTTATAAACCCAAATAATGAGTTAGAATAAACGCTTTAGCCATAGCAGAAAGATAATAAAAAGTAACTATAACAGGAACAGTAACTGAGTTTTCATCTTGGTACAATCGATAAGGACATTAGAGTCGACAAATTTCTAAATTAAATTTCTATAAACAAAGCGCTGCAATAACGCAGCGCTTTCATTACTTATAGGTTGTTTGTTTAAACTAAAACGCCTTATTAAAAGAAGCCAAGGGGATCTTCGCTGTAACTTACTAATAAGTTTTTAGTTTGTTGGTAATGATCGAGCGCGAGTTTGTGCGTTTCGCGGCCTATACCAGACTTTTTATAACCGCCAAACGCAGCGTGTGCTGGGTACATATGGTAACAGTTGGTCCATACGCGACCGGCTTCTATTTTGCGACCAAAGTGATAAGCGCGGTTCATATTACGGCTCCATACACCTGCGCCTAAACCAAATTCTGAGCTGTTAGCCAATTCGAGCGCTTCGGCTTCGTCTTTAAAGGTCGACATTGAAATAACGGGGCCAAAAATTTCTTCTTGGAACACGCGCATATCGTTAGTGCCTTTTAATAAAGTAGGTTGAATGTAATAGCCACCATTTAGCTCATCGCTAAGTTGCTCAACATGACCGCCACTGAGTACTTCAGCACCTTCTTGTTTGCCAATATCAATGTAACTTAAAATTTTATCAAACTGTGCTTTAGAGGCTTGCGCACCTACCATGGTTTCGCTGTCTAGCGGGTTACCGCGTTTAATTTGCTTGGTACGTTTTAAAATGCGTTCTATAAATTGCTCATAAATATCTTCTTGAATGAACAAGCGTGATGGACAAGTACATACTTCACCTTGGTTAAAGTAGGCAAGAATGGCGCCCTCAATTGCTTTATCTAGGTATGAGTCGTCTTTTTCCATAACATCGTTAAAGAAGATATTAGGTGATTTTCCCCCAAGTTCTACCGTTGAAGGAATAATATTTTCAGCTGCGCATTTTAAAATATGTGAACCCACAGGGGTTGAGCCTGTAAAGGCAATTTTAGCTATACGCGTATTAGTTGCCAGTGCTTCACCGGCTTCTTTACCAAAGCCATTTACTACGTTTAGCACGCCGCCGGGCAGTAAATCACCAATAATTTCCATTAACACTAATATTGATGCGGGAGTTTGCTCAGCAGGTTTAAGTACCACACAGTTACCTGCTGCAAGTGCAGGCGCTAGTTTCCATGCAGCCATTAAAATTGGAAAGTTCCACGGAATGATTTGCCCTACAACCCCTAATGGCTCATGAAAATGATACGCCACCGTGGTTTCGTCTATCTCACCAATGCTGCCCTCTTGAGCACGCAAGCAACCGGCAAAGTAACGAAAGTGATCCGCAGCAAGTGGAATATCCGCCGCGAGGGTTTCGCGAATTGCTTTACCGTTATCCCATGTTTCGGCCACTGCAAGTAGCTCTAGATTTTGTTCAATGCGATCGGCAATTTTTAATAAAATATTGCTGCGCTCGGTAACTGAGGTGGTGCCCCACTGCGTTTTTACGGCATGCGCTTTATCAAGTGCTAAATTAATATCGTCTTTATCAGAGCGAGGAATTTTACAAAACACTTTGCCATTTACAGGGCTAATATTCTCAAAGTATTGGCCATTAACGGGTTCAACCCATTCGCCGCCAATATAGTTACCATACTGCTGTTTAAATGTGATGAGTGCGTCTGCTGAGCCTGGATTTGCGTAAATCATATGTGTGTTCTCTTGTTGTTGTTAGCTAAAAGTCTAAGCCGAAATATCAGCAACTTGTTAGAGTAATGTAGCAAGTTGCTTTATATTTAATCGGTATTGATTGACATTAGACTATTAAGCGCTTAAAAACTTGATTAGCAGTCCAAAAAAATTGCCTGTGAGTCCAAACGATTTAATCATTAAAAAGGCTGATTATGTATTCGTCGCAGTTAAATAAAAAACGCCAACAACTTGATGTGCTTATTGAAAACAAAGTGAGCTTTGCTGCCGATAACTCCGAACTGAGTATTTACGATACTTATAAAAGTGCGCAAAAAGTGGCGCTGCATTCAAACGAATTACTGTTTTGTGCCATGCTCAGTGGCAAGAAAATTATGCATGTTGAGAGTAGTCAGTATCATAAAGCGTTTTTGCCCCACGAATCGTTTGTGTTAGCGCCTGAGCAAGGGGTGCTGATTGATTTTCCACAGGCAACTATCAACTCACCTACCACCTGTTTAGCGATTGAAATCAGCACAGATAAAATAACCAATGTGGCTAATGCGCTTAATATGCAGCAAAACTTTGCTAGTGATACCTTATTTGAATACAGCCCTAATTTAGTGCATACCCAACATAATGCGCAAACTCAGCAGTTATTAGAGCGAATGGTGCATTTATTTAGTGAGCAAGGCGCCGAGCGACACTACCTAATTGATTTATCGTTAAACGAATTGATCACCCGTTTACTGCAACAACAAAGCCGCGATTTATTAATGGCAAACTGCGATAAACTGCGTCTAAAAAGTAACGTGAGTGATGCTCTGCATTATATTGAAGAGCATTTAAGCGACACACTCGACATAGACACCTTATGCAAAATAACTTGTATGAGTCGTAGTAAGTTTTACCAGCAATTTAAACTCGCTTTTGGCACCAGCCCTGCGCTTTGGCAGCAACAGCTTAGGCTTAAAAAAGCCCGCACGCTTTTATTAGAAGGCCAAGCTATAAGTAAAGTGTGCTACGACCTTGGTTTTAATAGCGCCAGTCATTTTAGCCGTTTATTTAAGCAAACTTTTGGTATTGCACCTAAACAGTGTCGGCATTAACGCAACACAACAGTTTTTGTTATATTAAACAGCCTAATATGTTAATTTACTAATTCCCTGCTAAGTAGTAATGAGTCGCTGATGAGTAAACCCACCCGCTGGACATTAAAGAGTATTGCCAAAGAATTAGGTGTGTCTAATGCTACGGTATCAAATGCGTTTAATCGCCCTGATCAACTCTCTGCTAAACGCCGCGAAGCCATACTTAAAGCTTGTAAAGAGCTCGGTTATTATGGCCCTAATAAAGCGGCGCAATCTTTGCGAAGTGGCACCTTTAATATTGTTGCATTAGTGCTGCCAGATAGCGTGGAATATATGGTGTCAGACCCTGTCGCCAGTAGCTTTATGCGTGGTGTAACCTCAGTGCTTGAAAAAAACGGCATTAATGTTTTATTGTTTTCAGGCAATAGCGACAATCTCAATAACGTTGTTGATTTTGTTGATGGCTTTATTTGTTATGGTCGCCCGCGAAATAAAGCACTGGTAGAGCAACTAAAAACAGTACAAAAACATGTGGTTACTGTGGATTTTGATATTGCCCGCAACGCATCAATTAACATAAACAACGAACAAGCCAGTTACGAAATAGCCAAACATGTTTTGCACAGTGCAACTGATAACGTGGCAATATTGGGCTTGAGATTACTCGATGAAAATGTATTGTGCCGAGTTTACGAACATCATGAGTTTGAAACGGGTCAATCTATTTCTCACCAACGCTTACGAGGTTATCAGCGTGCGTTAAATGAAGCGAATGTAACGGTAGCCGACGACCGCATTTGGAATATTCCTGAAAGTAGCGAGCGTTTTGCCAGCATAGCTGCAAAAGAAGTATTAAACGCCTCACCACGCCCTGATGTGATTATATGTATGAGTGATTTAATCGCCCTCGCCACCATGCGAGAAGCAATAAAACAAGGGGTAAAAATAGGGAATGAGCTACGTATTGTTGGATTTGATGGCATAGAAGAAGCAGCCCGTTTTGTGCCTCGCCTTACGACTATTCATCAAAATAGCCAAGAAAAAGGTGTAATAGCTGCTAACTTATTTATTTCTAAAGAAGAAAAACAACACGAAGTAGGTTATACACTAAATACTGGTGCAAGTAGCTGAGCGCTGTTAGTAGCGCAGATAAAAAAGCCAAGCTTAAGTTGCTTGGCTTTTTGGTTTTCAACAAATAAAGCTATTTAAACTAATAAACTTTGTAAGTTTAAAGTGGTTTCTTGAGCACCATTAACCTGTGTAATAAGTGCGGTACGACTTGTAAAATCAATACTCAAAGAAATTGACTGTTGTTCAAGCTTCCACATTAAACAACATACACTTGCGCCACCTTGAGCAGTAAATTCACCAGCAAATGCAGGGTGTTCATTACGTATTTTAATTAACGCTATTAATCCTTTTACTACCGGCTTATTTAGCGCCTCATCTATTTTAGCGGCATCTAAATAAGGGCGATTAATGTCACGACCAACATTCGTGCTCGCCAGAAGCTCCATATCATTTTTGCAAGCAAATAAACCACCGTAATACACTTGTGGTACACCCGGTGCAAAAAATTGAATGGCGCGAGATAATAAGTAATCAAAATCATTTGCGCCCAATGCATCGTAATACGTACAGTTAACTTGATATAGGTCGACGTTACTTGCAGCTGCACCTGTTGCTTTACGGCTCTGGTTATTGCTGTTGGCATGCATGGTTTCTACTAGATTATCTATTTGAGATGCGTTTAACAGCCCTGGCTTATCGCCCATTGGACCCGCGTCAATAATGCCAATGCCATCATGGGTGTCTAGTACAGTTAAACAATTACGTGGTGAAATTTGTAACCACTTAAGCAGTGCGTCTACGTCATTATTAAATAAGCTATGTAAAATAAGCGGGGGTAAAGCAAAGTCGTACACCATGTTTACACGCTTAGCCACGTCAACTTGAGTTTGATAATGACTATGAATTTCAGCAATGGTTTCCATACCTAAATCATTTGCCTGCTTTGAGAGTTTATCTAAATAGGCAAATGTTTCATCGAGCATAAAACAGTTAGTACCTGCTTGCTTAATGGCGTAACCCGCTGCATCTAAACGAATAATGTTTACGTTGTTAGCAGAAAATTTAGTAAGTACGTTATTTAAATAAGCAATACCAGCTTCTACTTTTACATTTATATCAATTTGGTTGTCGGTAAAGGTGGTCCAAAAATCATACGTTTGACCATCACCGCATTTCATTGGTGTAAAACAGCTTCCAGGACGCGGACGGTAAATAGCTTGTTGTTCTTGGTTGCTCATGCCATTAGGGAATACGTCTTCTTTAGTTAAAAATAAATCCCAAAATTCAGAGGCTTTGCCTTTGGCCAGCACATCCTGAAATTGAAACGATTGCGCCGATACATGGTTCACTATTAAGTCGGCCATTAAATCATGGTCTTTTCCAAGTACTTGAATATCTGACCAAGTTCCTATTCGGGCATCAACTTCACTGTGATCAATTGGGTCAAAACCTGCATCGCTACCATCTATTGGGTTATAAAATGGTAATAAGTGTACCCCTGCAAAAACGTCTTTAAGTGGACCCTTTAGAAGTGCTGTTAATGCGTTTATATCTTTACCGGTGATTCGATCAGCATATGTGATCAATTGAACTTTATTCTTCATCATGTGTGATTACCAAGTTGAATCTTAATCGATTAAGATATATCTTTAACTAGCAAGTGAGAATTTACAAGTAATTTTTAAATATTTTACATACAAATATCGTGGCTCGATTAATACTACAATAAGTTACTGACAACTTAATGTGTGTTACCAAGCATTTAACGAGGAAAAGCAAATGACAAAATCACACACACACGTAAGCAGCGATCCGTTGCAACAAATTCGTTGGCTCACATACATGATGTTTTTTATGTTTGCCATGACCTCTGACGCCGTTGGCATGATTATTCCCGAACTCATAAGCGATTTTGGTTTAAGCATGACCCAAGCCAGTGCGTTTCATTATGCGCCTATGGCCATGATTGCAATAAGTGGATTATTTCTAGGCTTTTTAGCCGATAGCCTTGGCCGTAAAAAAACGATTATGCTTGGTTTATTAATATTCTCTGCAAGTTGTTTTTTGTTTGCTATTAGCAGCAGCTTTATATTTTTTGTTTTTTTACTGTGCTGTATTGGCCTTGCCATTGGTTTATTTAAAACCGGTGCACTGGCGCTTTTAGGCGATATTTCTAATAGCAACGAAGAACACACCAAAACCATGAATAAAGTAGAAGGTTTTTTTGGCATTGGTGCTATTGTTGGCCCTGCTTTAGTTGGCGTGCTGCTGGTTCAAAATGTAAGTTGGACTTACCTTTATATTATTGCTGGCATTATGTGTTTAATTTTGGCATTGCTTGCTTGGCGTGCCGATTATCCTGCGGTAGTAAAAAGTACAGGCAAACCAGCCTCACTAAAAACGACCATGAAAATGGTTAAAAACCCTTATGCACTGGGTTTTTCTCTTGCAATTGCTTTATATGTTGCCACCGAAGTCGCCATATACGTGTGGATGCCTACCCTACTAAAAGATTACACCGGCTCATGGCCGCTGCTCGCCACTTACGCACTAACAATCTTTTTTGTGTTGCGTGCTGCAGGGCGTTTTATTGCGGTATGGTTACTTAATAGGTTTAGTTGGCAAGGGGTTATGGCTTACTTAAGCTTTGGCATTGCGCTGTGTTACGTTGGCACTCTTTATGGCGGCGTTGACTGGGCAGTGGCTTTATTACCTCTTTCAGGTTTATTTATGTCGATGGTTTACCCTACTTTAAATTCTAAAGGAATATCGTGTTTTCCTGTTCATCAACACGGCGCAGTAGCCGGTGTTATATTATTTTTTACTGCACTGTCAGCCGCCTTAGCACCTTTATTTATGGGTATGATCAGCGATTACTTTGGACACGTGCGCTACGGGTTTTATTTAGCAACGGGTTTTGCAGTCATATTATTTTTGGCTATGTTATTTAATTACTTCCGTGACCCATCAGCAACTGCATTAGAGCAAAGTAACTTAGTCGCTGAATAAACAAACAACGCTAATGCTATAAAAAACATTATAAAAATCAATGCTTGAATAAAAAAACAGCAAATAATTAACAAAACAATTTGCTTATTGTAAAAACTTTGTTATTTTTACTTAATCGATTAAGTAAAAATAACAACTTTCCTTCGGGTTTAAAACGAGGCGTTCACATGACAACACACAACACACCTTTATATCTGATCAGTGCTTTAGCGCTCGCCGTTAGCCAAGGCGTTAATGCACAACAACAAGAGCAAAATACACAAGCGCAAGCCAACAAAGGACTAGAAACAATTGTTGTTACCGGTGTACCCCGTCGTACAACGATAATGGCGTCAAGTTCTTCTGTGAGCAGTGTGTCGCTTGAGCAAGTTGAGGTGTCTACGCCTCGCTCTACTGCAGAGGCATTTAGAATTATTCCCGGGGTTCGTTCAGAATCAACCGGCGGTGAAGGTAACGCCAACATTGCAGTACGTGGTTTACCAGTTGCCTCTGGTGGTGCTAAATTTTTACAGCTCCAAGAAGATGGCTTGCCTGTTTTACAATATGGCGACATTGCATTTGGTAATGCTGATATCTTTATGCGCTTAGATAATACAGTGCAAACTATTGAATCTATTCGCGGTGGTTCAGCCTCTACCGCAGCCAGTAATGCACCGGGTGGCATAATTAATTTCATTTCAAAAAATGGCGAAAACGAATCGGGCAGCGTATCAACTACACTTGGTCTAGATTACGATACTATTCGAACAGACTTTGAATATGGCACCTATTTAAATGACACTGTACGCTTTCATGTTGGTGGTTTTGTGCGTCAAGGTGAAGGCCCGCGCGAAACAGGCTATACCTCAAATAAAGGTGGGCAAATTAAAGCCAATCTAACCAAAGATTTTGAAAATGGTTACGTGCGCCTTTATTACAAACATTTAGATGATAAAAGTGTGGGTTACTTACCTATGCCAATGTATGCAAATGGTGACTCAATCCCTGGGTTTGACGCACAATCAGATACCCCACATTCGGCATTATTTACTAAAACAGTGCGCTTAAACGGCGAAAATAAAATAAGCAATGGCGATATTCGCGATGGTATGAATCCGCAAGTTGACTCAATCGGTTTTGAGGCTGCATTTGATTTAGACAACGATTGGCGTATTGAAAACCGTTTTCGTAAATCATCTGTAAGCGGTAATTTTAATTCGTTGATCCCCGCTGAAGTTGGTGATGCATCAGCTATAGCGCAAAGTATTGGTGGTGTGGGTGCAACGCTTAGTAATGCAACCACTGGTGCTGCATTTAACGATGATTTAGCCATGCGTATTCATACGTTTGATGTAACCATGAACGACTTTGACTCAATTGTTAATGACTTCAAACTGACTAAATCGCTAAGCGATGATACTAGCGTTACTTTTGGCTATTATGCGTCAACCCAAAATATTGCCATGTCGTGGTTATGGAATTCCTACCTAATGGAGCTTAAAGGTGATAACGCTGCGCTATTAAATGTAACAGCAGCCGATGGGACTGAATTCTCTGAAAATGGCTTATACGCTTATGGCACGCCTTTTTGGGGTAACTGTTGTCAACGTGATTACGACACAGAATATGACACTCGTGCACCCTATGTTGCATTTTCAACTAAAGTGGGTGAAGTAAGTATTGATGCTAGTGCTCGTTATGACAGCGGTGAAGCGCGTGGTAACTATGCAGGCGCGGTTACCTCAACCGTTGATATGAATCGCGACGGTGTGATTTCTGTTCCTGAACAAAATGTTGCAGGTATTGATCTTGCTAATGCCAACCCTGTTAATTACGACTGGGATTATGCATCCTATTCAATTGGTGCCAATTACCAAATTGACTCAAGCCTTGCAACGTTTGCACGATTGAGTAAAGGCGGTCGCGCCAATGCTGACCGACTTTTATTTGGTAAAGTTCGCGCCGATGGCTCAGTAGCCGATGAAGATGCCGTTGATGAAGTAAACCAGTATGAGTTTGGTATTAAAAAGCGCTTTGATTCACTGTCAGTTTTTGCCACGGCATTTTATGCACAAACTGAAGAGCAAAACTTTGAAGCGACATCACAAACCTTTTTTGACCGCGAATATGAAGCAAAAGGGATTGAGGTTGAATCAACCTATTTTATTGATGCATGGGATTTTCGTGGTAATTTAACGTGGACAGACGCTGAAATTGCAAAAGATGCACTTACCCCTGAAGTGGTTGGTAATACGCCTCGTCGCCAAGCTGATTTAATTTACTCATTAATGGCACGTTACACTTATGAAAAAGGCTCTGCAGGCCTAAGCTTTATTGGTACTACCGATGCCTATGCTCAAGATAATAACGATCTTAAGTTTGATGGTTACACTCAAGTAAATGGCTTTGTAAGCTACGATTTATCAGAAAACCTTAATATTGCGTTAAACGTAAATAACCTATTCGATACGGTAGGTATTACTGAAGCAGAAGAAGGCTCAATACCTGATAACAACATTATACGCGCACGTGCTATTAATGGCCGTACAACGTCATTGACGTTTAAATACGCGTTTAACTAACCAACTTTAGTGTAACAATCGCTGAAGCTATGTTTGTTCAGCGATTGTTACACTAGTTTTAATAATTCTCCCTTGAATTTTGACCTAGCCATGCTAGGTTTTTTAGGATTTACACTATGACCAAATTACTTAGCCTTGGTGAACTGCTTATTGATATGCTGCCTCAAGACTCTCAAAACAGTGCTTATTTACCCATTGCAGGAGGTGCTCCAGCTAATGTGGCAGTAGGTTACGCAAAGCTCGGCGGCAAAGCTGCGTTTTGTGGCGGTATGGGAGATGACTATTTTGCTAAACAATTAACTAATGCGCTTGAGCAATATAACGTAGATACTGAGTATTTATTTACCATAGAAGGCGCGCAAACAGCTATGGTTATTGTCAGCCTAGATGAAAGCGGCGAACGCAGCTTTAACTTTTATCGTCATCAAACAGCCGATTTACTGTTAACGAATGAGCATTTAAAGCTTATTAATTGGGATAAATTGAGTACCCTACACTTTTGTTCAAACACCTTAACCAATACAGCTATAGCAAAAACTACTGTGTGTGCTTTAAAGCAGGCTAAAAACAACCAAAAAATCGTTAGCTTTGATGTAAATTTACGCTACAGTTTATGGCAAAATAGCAATGACATTGAGCAAAACGTGCATGCATGCTACGCGTATTGCGATATTGTTAAGCTCTCACGTGATGAGTTAAATTTTTTAGCAACGCAACGCCAACAATCAGTTGAAGCCTACTTACAATCACTGCTTGAATTAGGCGTCAAGCTGGTGTTTTTAACCGATGGTCCGGCACCAGCGACTGTTTACCATAACGCTTTTACCCTCAGTGAAGCAGCTCCAACAATTACCGCTGTAGATACCACCAGCGCCGGTGATGCTTTTATTGCTGGCGTACTGTACTACTTAAACCACAGCGATAATGCAGTGCCACTTACTGATAAGCTAAATGATGAGTCAATAGTAAAAAAAGCGCTTCACTTTGGTCTTCGCTGTGGCTCAAAAGCTTGCTTAGCTAAAGGCGCTTTTCCTGCGCTTCCCACGCAGCAAACACTTTCGCAATAAACCAAGATACTTACAAAAAAGGCCACTGTTGGCCTTTTTTATTAAGCGTCATACATTATTGGTTTTTAACCACTCTAGAGCGGTAGTGGCATTTTCAAAGTATTGTATTTCACCCGACATAAACCAACTGCCTAACTTAGCTATGGTTGATTGCCACTCTTTATTGCCGTAAATCGCTATTTTTTTAAACTCTTTGTTGTGCTTTAAGCCAAGTTTTAAATCGTCCCAAGCAGCACGAAGCTCCCAACCATCTAACTCGGTGCCATCTATTAATACATTAACAATAGGATGTTTAACTTCGCCTAACGCTGAATCGATCATCGGGGTGATCACTTCATAGTCTTTGTGAGTTAAGGTACCAATTGCCTTAAGTGTTAAGAAAAACTCACTGCCTGAGCGCTCAATACCAATCGACAAACCATGTGTTAAATTAACCATAACTCAACCCTTGAATGAAAAGAGCTTAAATTATAGGCAATAGTTAAAAGCTTTTACTTGAAGCAGATCAAAAAACAGCCAGTTAATGCTGACTTATCCTTTGAGCTAATTATGTTTCTTTAATCGATTAACTTGGTTTTCTACATCATTTAAATAGCCGGTCTTTATCCATACTCTTGCGCCATTGTTACCCGCTGTGGCGTTAATTTGACTATTAACAGGCACTCTAAGCCAACTGTGTTTTTCAAGTGTGTCGTTATGCTCTTGTAAAGTGCCATCCAAAACCAACAACTCAGCGCCACCACTTACCGTGAGCGTTAAAGATTGATTAGCATTAAACTGCACAATACTCACTGTTTCATATGCATCTTGATATAACAAAATGGCATTTAGGTCATTAAATTCGGGATTTTTCTGCCCTTGCATATGCTGTGTGTGAATACACACGTGCTGGCGATCTTCTGGCTGAAACTGCCACAGTTTTACAAATATAATGCAACCGTCTTTTGAGCCTGGAGTATGTTTTGATTGCGGAGGATTACGAATATAGGCACCTTCTGGGAAATCGCCATGCTCATCTTGAAATACCCCATCGAGTACTAAAAACTCCTCGCCCCCAGTATGAGTATGTGGGCTAAAGTGGCTGTTTGGCGCATAGCGTACAATACTAGTGGCACGAGCAACTTCGTCGCCCACTCTGTCAAGTGGACGTCTATCAACACCTGGCATGGGCGAAGCTATCCATTCAAGTGACTCGCTATGTACTACGACACGTTGACTAAAGTCGGCAGCAATTTTCATAGTTGGCTCCAAATTATTAATTTTTAGCAGCAATACTTGGACGCTGAGCGACCTTTTGTTGCCATGCAATTAAGTGCGTGAGTTCAGTAGGAATAGCAATTTGTGCAAAGCCTGCAAACACAAGTCCTGCGTATAAGGTAATATCTGCAACACTAAATTGTTCACCTGCCACATAAGTTGAGTTTGCTAATACGCTATTAAAATAAACCAAGCCTTGCTGTGCTTTTTCAGCTTGCTTTTCACCCCATGCAACATTTTGATAGGTTTCAAGTTCAGGTCCTAATCCATCAGTAGCATGATGAAAGTAAGTGGCAATTGCATCAAGTACCATCGACTCAGCACGTTTTTGCATCATATTAATTACCGCGCGTTCTTTTGCCTCAACACCAGTTAATGAAGGGCCTGCAAAAGCGGTATCAATGTATTGTGTAATTGCAGTGCACTCGGCAATAAAAGTACCATCATCAAGCTCTAGTACAGGTACACCTGCCAACGGATTCTTTGCCAAGAAAGCCTCACTGCGGTGCTCCCCATTTAATAAATCAACAGCAACAAACTCTACTTTATCAGTCGCATTTTTTTCAGCAAGTGCAATACGAACCCGTAATGGGTTAGGGAAATTTTCTACGTCATAAATTTTCATAATGATCTCTTATATATTTAACTACAACCTAGGGTCTGTTGACCTTTGCGGATTATAATTTGTTCAAACTAAGGGCGGTTTAATCGCGGCGCGAGATTTGTAACCTAGTGGGCTAAGTAAAAACCGAGCAACAAAGAGTAAATCGCCCTTAGGCAGAACCCTTCGGGCAGCGCCTGTTTGGTATTGATGCTGCGTTATCGCCTATTTATGGGGAACAACCACACCACATAGGCGCTGCCTTGCCTAAATGCCAAACAGACTGCTGCAAATTTAACCTTGAAAGGTCAACAGACCCTAATTAATATTAGCAAATCAAGCCTACCTACTGATAGGTAATTTATAGCAAGCGCTTAGTGTTTGCAAACTAAAAATAAAAGAGCTTGAAAATAACTACCTACTGGTTGATAATTTTTTCAGATAACAGCAAGGAAATATCAAAATGAGTAAAAAAGCAGCCCTGCTACAAGCCGCAGAAAATAAAGTGCGACTGGGTGGATATAGCAACTTTAGCTTTAGAGAACTTGCTACTGAAATAGGTATAAAAAGTGCCAGTGTACATTATCACTTTCCAACCAAAGCTGATTTAGGTGCAGAGCTTGCGCATCAATACACCAACGCTTTTATGTTGGTACTTGGCGATCCTGACGCCCTAAAAGCCAATGGTAAAAATCCTATTGATATTTATACTCAGTTATTTAGAAATGCACTCGTGATAGACAAAAAAATGTGCTTATGTGGCTTGCTCGGCGCAGAAAGCGACAGTCTCCCTGATAAAGTGCGGGTTGAAGTTCAGCGGTTTTTTAATAAAAATCTAGCGTGGTTAACCCAAGCACACGCTGCGAATGGTGAAGAAAACCCTGCTCGCGCGGCAATACAAACAGTGAGCTTATTAGAGGGTGCGATGATTATTAGTAAAACCCTAGATGATATTAGCTACTTCGAACAAGCCACTTTTTAAATGCTTATATAAAAAAAGCGAGCTTAAATAAAGCTCGCTTTTTACATTAGTAGCTATGTGGTTTTAAGCTGGACGCACTTTATGTTTTGAATGCACAAAGGCTAATACAATAAAGCCTATAACCGCCACTACTACTCCAATTGGCTTACCTAAATCACTTGATAAGTTTAACCCAATTGCCGCAGTCATAATGTAAGATAAGGTCACTGCGGTTGCGATCACGGCGGGTATACTCGTGATCCAGTGGAATGTACCACGGTCAAATAGGTACTTGGTTGCAAGCCACAACACACTGGTAGAAAGCAGCATATTTGAAAACGCAAAATAACGCCAAATAACAGAGAAGTCGAGCTTAGTCATAAAGTAAGCAATGGTTAAAATTGGCAGTGCTAACAACAAACGATTGCGTAAACTTTGCGGAATACTAAACGCATCAACCACCGTTAAGCGCAGAGAGCGGAACGCCGTATCACCTGACGTGATAGGGAAAACAGCAACAGCAATAATAGCCATGATACCGCCAAATACACCTAAGTAGCTATTTGCGATATGGTTAACCACTAAGCCAGGACCGCCTAAATCAAGCATCGATTTTAAACCCGCGTACCCTTCTGGGAAGGCTGCAATACCAGCAAGTGCCCAAACACAACCTACAATACCTTCACACATCATCGCGCCGTAATAAACTGGGCGTACATATTTTTCATTAGTTAAACAACGGGCAATAATAGGTGCCTGCGTAGAGTGAAAACCACTAATAGCACCACAGGTAATGGTTATAAATAGCAACGGCCAAGTGGGCAGTCCATCAGGATTTGGTGCTAAAAAGTCGTGAGCATGATCGGCCTCAAAGTATGCTAAAAAGTCGCCAGCCACAGGTAAATGGGGTGCATTAATTAACAGTGATATCGCAATAGCTACTGTCATTACAATCATTAACAAACCAAAAATAGGGTAAAACTTAGTGATGATTTTATCGATTGGTAATAACGTGGCTAAAAAGTAATACGCTAAAATAGCCAGAACCCAAAATGTATTGCTAGCAAAAATAGTGCCTTCAAATGCATCTAAGTTACTCAATAAGCCCGCAGGGCTCATAATAAATACGACGCCAACAAAAAATAACAACATAGCGGTAAATATAAGCATAAAGCCTTTAAATACAACGTTGTAATAATGGCCTGCAATTTCAGGTAAACTTTTACCATCTTCTTTAATGCTCATAACGCCAGAAAAGAAGTCATGTACTGCACCGCCTAAAACGTTACCCAGTACAATCCACACTAACGCTACGGGGCCATATAACGCGCCCAAAATAGGGCCAAATATGGGGCCTACTCCTGCAATATTCAAAAACTGAATTAAAAATGCACGAACGGGGTGAATAGCAACGTAGTCAACACCTTCGCTAAAACGCTTTTGCGGTGTGTCAACGGTTGAATCTAAACCCGCTTGTTTTGCAACAAACGGGCTATAAAACTTATAGCCTAATATTAAAATAGTCAGGCAGATAAAAAAGATGATCATAAAGCACGCTTCTCTTTTTGTATGTGTTTATAGAGGGCTATTTTGCCGCCCCACTTTTTAAAATAACAATTGAACGTAGCATATGAAAAAGTAGCCAACAATGAGACGTTTGGCTAATGCGATCGCCAAATCAAATTCTTTCGAAAAGATAAAACTAGGTAACAGCATTAGTTACTCATAAAAACAGGATTAAAAAACACTAAAAATGCTTATATTGCGACTAAAATCTATACGCTAATCGACAACATTAGCTACACCTGAGTTGTTAATTAGCCTACGATAAACATTATTACTACTTTAAAACTTACGGTCTTTGCCTACATGGCTTGCCAAAAACAAGGATGCCCTCAATGACACCGTTTACTACGCCCGATTTATATGATGAACATCGCGATAATGTGCAAGTTGCTGATAGTGGCTTGCAGCACTTTGGTAATAAAACTCACTTTTATGGTCAAGTAGTGACCGTCACCTGCCCTGACGATAACTCGTTTGCTGGTAACATATTGCATGAAAATGGTGACGGCAAAGTGTTAGTTGTTGATGGTTTTGCCAGTAAGCGTTTTGCCTTTATTGGCGATATGATTGCAGAGCGCGCATTAAAAAATGGCTGGCAAGGCATAATTATTAATGGCTGCTGTCGCGATATTGAAATACTTGCCACACTTGATTTACCTGTGATGGCGCTAGGCGCAACTCCGCGCTGTACCACTAAGCGCGGCTTAGGCGCTAAAGATCATCCCGTTAATATGTTAAACACTACAATTAATACCGGTGATTGGGTATATGCTGATGTAAACGGCTTAATAATTAGCGCTAACAAGCTGCTGTAATTTCTGAAAACAATATTTATTTTAGCTGTTTTATTATATTGAAGATCTGATTTGTGAGCCGTTTATGGGCAATTGCATCAAAGTGAATTCCTTCCTTAACACACGGACTTATTCTTGGGTAGCAATCGACTAGTTTGAAATCAAATTTGCTTACAACGTCAGAAAATAGTGCGCCTAAGTATTTTAACTTTTTAGCGGCACCTGAATATATGTTTTTGTAATTACCAACTTCATAGACTCTAGCGGGACTTAAAATAATAATTTTGGGAGCAGGATTCACTGATTGATAAAAATCCTTAATATCAATTAGTAACTGAGTTAAGCCCTGCGAAATTTGCTCTGGTGTTAAATCAAAACGTGCTTTTAAATCATTGGTGCCAAGCTGAATAATAACAACGTCAACGGTGTGCACTTCAAGATAAGGTTTTAAATATTTAATCCCTGACTTATCACCATCAAAAGGCGGATTGTTCACTAGGGTTCTATTCGGTTGCCCCGCTTCAATCACAAGGTGATCTGAACCCAATAGCTCTGCCAGCATACCTGGCCATCGCTCACACTCAGCAAGCCTTTTCCCATCGACAGGAGAAATACCAAAGGTGTTCGAATCACCAAAACACAGAATATTCATTAAAACGGATTCAATGTATAGCCTTGTTGCTGTAACTGGGCGTGAGCAGTCATCGCTGAAAGCGCCATTTGCACTCCAGGAATGAGTTGTTCAGCCTTTACTTTCATATGGGTTGCAGACTGCCCGCACACATATACCTGCGTATTATTAGCAAGCAGCTGTTTAATTAAAGATTCGGTTTTGTTATCAGCATCAAATCGTGCTTTATACACGCTGTTTTGCAGTACATCAACACTGGCTCCACCATGTACCACTAGCGCAAGCTGAATGTTTTCTGGTTTTAAGCCATGAGCCACATGCATATTAATAAAGCGCGCTAACGAATTAATATGATTATTTTGCGCGCCCTTTTCAGCGCCTTCACCTACGTCAAAAGCTATCTTAAACTGCGCTTGGCTTAAATCAGACACATGCTCAGGCAGATTATAAAAATAGCCATAGTCTTTAATAACAGGCGCAGGATCTGCAGCAAGAGTGCCAAAGCTAGCCAAAAGTAAGCTTGAGCCAATAAGTAACGTTTTCATACATCATCCTTTTTACTTTTTGTTTAGCCTAACGCTATTTAACGTGATTAACTAGCCTGAACATGTGAATGTGCTTTAAAAGTCATTCCTAAATAATTAAAGGTATGTTTAAACATATCGATAAATGCGTCTGGCGCAGCGGGAGATGCGGCATTAGACAACAGTGAAAACTGTTTTTGACGTAAAGTTCTAAGCTTCGGTTTTAACGCCTCATCATCCATGTAATCTGTGATCCTATCTATAAATGCTTTCATTTGTGGCGTAGTGTTATACCAGTACACAGGCGATGCGAACACCCAATGTTCGTAGCGAAGTAACACTTCAAACAAATTATAAAAATCATCATTGTGATACTGCTTATCGTAGCGATAAGGTGAAATAACATAATCATCTAAGCAAAAAATAATGCCGCTTTGTTGCTTACTATAGGCATTAACTTGCGCGGTAGTGTTGCCATTTTTACGTCCACTTGAATATATGATTGCGATATTGTGTACTGATTTTTCTTGCATTGGGCTAGCTCCTTTTCTTATGATGGAGCAAAGCTTAAAACCTCAAGTTAAGTTTAGGTCAATAAGCAATAATGAAATTTTTAAAAGGAATTAAAGTGATGGCGGTACAAAAAAAGCTCACTGAAGCCAACTTAACAGTTGGGTTTGTCGCTAAACGCAGTGGCGTTAAGGTATCTACACTGCACTTTTACGAAAATAAAGGGCTAATACGCAGTTGGCGAAACAGTGGCAATCAACGGCGCTTTAAACCAGATATACTAAGGCGAGTCGCAGTTATAAAAGCAGCACAAGCGATGGGGATCACGCTTGAAGAAATTAAACAAACTCTGGCAACTTTACCAGAGCAGCGTACACCAACACAAAAAGACTGGTCTGCACTTTCAAAACAATGGCAAGCACAGCTTGATGAGCGCATTGCTTATATGCAACGTTTACGCGAACGGGTAGATGGCTGTATTGGCTGTGGGTGTTTATCAATGAGTAAGTGCCCTATTTACAACAAAGACGACCACTTAGGTGAAACCCAAAGTGGTGCCATTTTGTTAGAGCGAGATTAGTTAAATTTCACATGCACCATATATCGTAAAAAAATGCTCTGGCGCTTCTTGTATAGGTATGTCATATGTTTTTAGCTCTTTGCCAATATCACATTGTAGATCTGAAAGTAGCCTTTTTAGCGTTTCACTATCGCCATGAATCGACACAATTAAATACCATAAAACGACCCCATCAGGCGTGCCATTTTCTAAATAGATATGCTGATGCAATGATTCGTTATCAAACATGTTAGACGGTTTACTTGTTCTAATGGTTTTTGCTTTGAAATTAAAAAAGCCATTGCCATCAGTTATTGTTTCATCTTTATATTCATCGCCATAAGTGAGTAAACGTACTACTTTAGTATTTGCAACCGGCTGCCCTTTATCGAGTAACTGCCCCTTTATCGGAGGCGATAAAACAAAATTCTGTTTATTTAAAAAACCAAACATATTTGCACAAACCTGTGTTGTAGTAATACTAAATAAAATTACTAATAAAATAGCTTTGACTACTGACATCAAGGTCCCTCCTTGATTTAAGCCCTAAAATACAGTTATTATTCATAAGGTATTCGAAGCCGTGTAGCAAAAATTTAAATACATTAGCAAAAAATATCAAGAGAGCTTTGAAAGAGACCTCAGTTAATGGCTATGTCTTTTCATAGTAGTTCTCCTATAGCCTATTAATGCTGCCTAATACAGATACATTAATGACAATACACAGCCACAATACCAATATAAATACACGTTTTTGTGACTTATGTCGTAAGGTTTGCTGAGCGATAAGTGCTCCAGGCCATCCTCCAAATAGAGCCAATAGATGTAAATGCCGTTCGGGTATACGATGTACTTGTTTACGGTTTGACTGCACTGCTTTTCGTTTATCCCACGCGTAGTATAAAAATGTGATACCACTGAGAAATGAAATATATATTGGTATAAACATCTCAATTTTATGATTTAAATAAGCAAGCCATAGTAAAGCTATAAACACGCTCGAAAATATAATTAAGGTACTTTTTATCAAAAAATAATCGCCTATAATAAGAATAATAAATAAACACTCGGGTTAATTATGACATATTTAAAGGCCGCGATGCTGCTGTTATCGCTATCTATATTTAGCACTCTAGCGAATAATAAAACAGAGTCACTAGCACCAGAACTTGCGATTTTCACGCCCTACTTAGGCACTTGGCAAGCTGATTTTAATACCGAAAAAGGTGAGCCAAGCATTCAAGATGTGAGTAAATGGCAGCGCGTACTTAATGGTAAAGCCATTCGTACTACACACTCTATTAATGAGGGTGAGTATGGAGGGGAATCAATGATTTTCTATGATCGTAAAAAACAGTCACTTGTTTTCTATTATTTCACAACAGCTGGCTTTTATACTAAAGGCGTCATGAAAGTACTGAGCCCAACACAATTTGTGGCCTATGAAGATGTCACTGGTAGCCAAGAAGGGATCACTAAAGTGAAATCAACCAGTGAATTTAAAGACCAACAGTTTGTTGTGTCTACTTCTTATTTAAAAAAAGGTGAATGGACTAAACCGGAAGTTCGCACTTACTATCGCAGTAATAAAGACGTTAAATTTAAATAAACAGCTTCATCTTTACATAAAAATTATTTAGCCATTAAATCGATATAACTTAATGGCTAAATAGTGGCTAACCTATCATTTTACAAACTTCTTAAACGCATCATCCACTGGCGTATCTGCAAGATGATTGGTGTAATTACTCATCACCTTTTGCGCAAGACCCAATACAATTTCTAAAAGCTGTTGCTTTGTATAGCCAGCGGCAAAAAACTTATCCTGCTGTGACTGGCTTAGCACACCTCGTTCGCGTGTCATCTCAAGGGTTGTTTCACGAAGAACTTCAAGTTTTACATCCTCCAATGGCGTTTTATTAACTAGCGCATCAACAATACTTTTATCAACTTTCATAGCAGCAGCAATACCACTATGTGCTGGCACGCAATAATGACACGCATGTTCAACATTAATTGACTGCCAAACAACGGTTAATTCTTTTGCATTGAATGATGTTTTTTGAAATAGCTCATGCAGTACTTGGTAGCCTTTAAGTAAGGCTGGCGCCTCAGCCATTACAGCATGAAGGTTGGGTAACATACCAAAAGCAGCAATAGAGTCTGCCAATAGAGGTTGTGCTTCTTCTGATGCATTTTCTTGTGTGTATAAGGTAAATTCGGCCATCACTAACTCCAATTAAAAAATAGTTTTAAGTAACATCGAGACACATACTATTTGATTTTGAGCGACTGCTCAATTTAAAATTGAACAGTCGCTCAATTTAATAGAAACAATTATGGCCAATAAAGTAAAATTTGAACGCGAGCAAGTTGTTCGTGCCGCTAGTCAATTATTCTGGGAGAAGGGCTTTCATGCTACATCCACTCGCGATTTGCAAGATGCAATTAATATGCGCCCAGGCAGCATTTATGCGGCATTTAGCTCAAAGGAAGGTTTATATTGTGAAGCGATAAAAAATTATGCCAAGCAGATGCAAAGCCTAATAGATGAACGTTTAGCATCGTGCAGCAGTATTCTTGGGGCACTTCAAGACTTTGTAGAGTATGTTGTTATTTCCTCAAAAGGTCATACTCCAAGTGCTATCTGCATGTTAGTAAAGGCCAATAATGAATTTATTGAGAAAGACAGTTACCTTTACCAAATCAGTGCAGAGCTGATGATAAACTTTGAACATTACCTTACTGAACTATTTACACTCGCTGTAGCTGATAAAGAGTTAAGTGGGAATATTTCACCCGTAGAGTATGCTCGCTTTTTCCAAGTACAATTGACTGGATTACGTAGTTATTTTAATCGACCAAATGTAGAGAAATTAGCCAAACCAATGATCGAAAATATGTTTTCACTGATGAAAAGTCTTTAGCTGAAAACTAATGACAAATAAAAAGGCAGCTAATCGAAGTTAGCTGCCTTTTTTATCTAAAACCAAAATTCGACATTTAAGTTTTTAATTTATTAAGCTCAGAATCTTGCTGTGCAACCAGTTTGTTCAACTCTTCACTGCTATCACCTGCTTGAGCAGATAAATCAGAAAGCTGAGAAGCCGCATCCGAAATTATCGTCAAGTTACGATTTATTTCTTCGGTGACTAAGCTTTGCTCTTCAGCAGCCGTTGCAATATGGGTAATTTGATTGGTTATTTCATCTACTTTCACAACCACACTGTGCAGTGCATCAAAAGCTGTTGAGGTTTCATCTACTGCAGTTTCGGCACGTACTACGCCTTTTTCAATAACAGTTGATGCATTACCCACTTCTGAAAGTAAGCTATCGATTAAACTGCTAATGTCATCGGTAGATGAACGCGTTTTAGATGCTAAAGCTCTAACCTCATCAGCAACAACGGCAAAACCACGTCCGTGATCCCCAGCTCGTGCAGCCTCAATAGCTGCGTTTAGTGCTAGTAAGTTAGTTTGCTCAGAGATAGTTCGGATCACATCAAGTATCTGGGTAATATCATTACTACGTGATGCTACTTTTTCAACCGCCTGATTAGCTTCTTTAATTTCTTCAGACATGGTTTTAACTTGCGTCATAGCCGATGATAAGCTCGATTCGCTACTAACCACTAAGGTGTTAATTTCATCAGCTTGTTGCGCCGACTGCTCTGAAGCTTTTGCCACTTCAAGTGCTGTCGCGCTCATTTCGTTCATTGCAGTAACTACACTTTCAATTTCTTTAAACTGTGCTTGCACATTATGCTTGGTTTCTATCGCAATATTAGAGGTAACTTCACCTTGGTGCTTGGTTTGATCTGAGACCGCTTTCAGCTCACTGATCAATTCACGAAGTTTTGATAAAAACTTATTAAATCCTCCAGCCAGAGCTATAAGCTCAGCGTGAGTATCAACATGCAGAGTTTGTGTTAAATCACCTTCCGAGCTTGCTAAATTGTCAACCCGCTCCTGAATTTTTTTAAGCGGCGCAACAACACTACCTACAACAAGCTTCATTACTACAAATGCTAATACAGCAATCACTGCACCCGTGATCAAAATAATCACGCCGAGTTCTTTTGCTGCCTCAGACATGCCCGCAGTTAATTGAATAGGCCCCTCAAAAGCAAGTTCAGCGGGTACTTCAATTAGCAACATCCATTTCACATCAGCAAGCTTAATTTCAATCGGGTAAGACACCATTATCTCTGCGCCTTGCTTGTCTATTCCCTGAGTGCCTTTTAGTGCTTTGTAACTCTCATAACTTTTATCACTAACAGCTTCTTTTAGCGGGCGGCCTAATTTTTCTTTATAATGGCTCGTGCCAACAATTAAGCCCAAATGGCTGAGTAACGTTACCTTTGCTTTGCCATCATAAAGCGCTTTTGAAAGCTCTTCTGTTAATTTTTGAAATACAGGTAAGGTAATATCGGCCCCTGTTACGCCAACAAACTTTCCCGACTTAACAATGGGTACAACGAGTGAAGTCATCATTTCTGAATAACCCGGTGTTATCTCATAAAGGTAGGGTTCCATAATGCACGGTTTTAATTTATCTTTCGCACACAAATACCATTCGGCTTCACGTAAACCAAATTCATTTACTGTATCAGCGTATTTTTCTGCTGCGTCTTCCACAACCTGTTGTTCAACCATACCGTTGCTGTTTTTGGTAAAATATATTTCTAATGAACCGGCACCGGCAACAGAGTGGTCATAACCTTGGGTAAATTCGCTATCTTTACCGTCAAAGCCATTTTTTTCAAACTGCGAATATATAGAAGAAATAACGTCATTACTTTCTAATATTGAACGATTTAGTAAAACAACCGACTCTCGGTCTAGTGATGTTTTCTCAGCATCCTCTAAAATACTACCCAAAGAGAAAGGCACTCGGTAGGCTTCGTTAATAAAGGCAGCAATTTTTTCACCATAAGCTGCTGCGTTTGCTGTTAGCCGCCCATCGACCTCATTTACAATTAAGGTTTCAGCCTCAGCAGAGGTGTTGGCATTACTCGACGAGAGTTTAGACCAAAGTATGCCTGAAAATAGTATTACCGTTAAAAGTATACTTCCGACGCTTATCCACAATAACTTTTTTGCTAACGCTATTTCCCGCATTTATAACTACCTTGCTTTACTTATTTATTTTTTAGTTTAGACCAAATTAAACAACATATTATTAATTATTTTGAAATAATCTAATTAACTTAAATTTCACAACTAACCATCGTTTAACTTTGCTTATTTAGTCGCTTGGTCACTAGCACAACAATCAGAAGCAAGCTAACACTTACCCACAAGCAAGCCTGTAGCCCATATAGTTTATACATTAATCCCGAGAATACTGTCCCAACCAGTCGACCGGTTGCATTAGCCATATAATAAAAACCCACATCTAATGATACTGCATCGCTTTTAGCAAGGCTGACTATCAGGTAACTATGCAAAGAGGAGTTAACCGCAAAAGCAGCACCAAAAATTAACAAACCGGTGATCAAACTGATATGAATAGCAATATTAAACTGCATGAGCACTGCTAATATAAAAGTAACCCCCGTTAAAGCAATGGCCCAGTAGTATGCCTTATTAAGCACATCGATTTTATTAGCCGAATTACCGGTTATTTTAGGGGCTTGTGACTGCACAGCTCCATACGCAATAACCCACAGTGCCATAAAACCACTTACCCACCAATGATCCCAGTTAAACTGGGCGGCCAAATAAACAGGCAGCGCAACTACAAACCATACATCACGTGCCGCAAATAAACATAATCGCGCAGCACTGAGTAAATTAATTGCTCTGGATTTTGAAAATAGCTCCTTAAATTTAGGCTTATTTTTGGCTTTACCCATATCACCTTTTAAGTAAATTAGGCTAACCAGCCAAGCAATACCTAACAGAGCAATCAGTGCAAGTAATGCGCCTTTAAAACCCACTAAAGTTAATAGTAACCCTCCTAAAAAAAGGCCTATGCCTTTGAGTGCATTCTTTGAACCAGTTAGTAGCGCAATCCATTTATATAGTTTACTTTGCCCTGTTTCGTCATCAGACACTAAATACTTAATTGCGCTTTTAGCACTCATTTTATTCAAATCTTTGGCAATACCACTGAGTGCTTGTGCAGCCATAACGTAAAAAACGCCCAGCCAATCACTAGGTACACATAACATAGCTAAAGCAACAAGCTGTATGCCTAAGCCAATATTCATGGTTTTATTTAGGCCTAAATGCGCGCCAAGCCACCCCCCTACTAAGTTAGTGATCACCCCAAACACTTCATAAAACAAAAACAGCATAGCGATGGCAAGTGCATCATATCCTAGCTGATGGAAATACAGCACCACCAGCATGCGCAGCGCCCCATCGGTTAAAGTAAACGCCCAATAATTACCGGTAATAATTAAATATTGTTTTATCGCTTGAGGTAAATCACTAAGTTGAGCAAACATGGTTAATACCTTGGGCTAATTAACTACATCACTTTTTGCTACTTTTAGCATAAGTTCGGCGGTACGGTTTGCATATCCCCACTCATTATCGTACCAAGCATATAATTTAAGCTGGGTATTATTAATCACCATGGTAGAAAGCGCGTCGATAGTACAACTACGCGGATCGGTTTTATAATCAATAGACACAAGTGGCTTCTCTTCATAACCTAAAATCCCTTTTAATGTGCCCTCTGCAGCCTGATAAAACCACTCATTTACTTCATCTTGCGTAACACCGTGCTCAAGCTCAAATACACAGTCGGTAATTGATGCATTAGTAAGTGGTACACGAACAGCATGGCCATTAAGTTTTCCTTTAAGCTCAGGGAAAATATGCGTAATAGCCGTAGCACTGCCTGTTGTGGTGGGAATTAAACTGGTACCACATGAGCGAGCTCGACGTAAGTCTTTATGTGGGGCATCAATAATAGTTTGGGTGTTAGTTATATCGTGAATAGTAGTCATAGAGCCGTGTTTAATACCCACTTTTTCTTGTAGTACTTTAACAATTGGCGCTAAACAGTTTGTTGTACATGATGCCGCTGTAACAATTTTATGCTCATCAGGATTATATAAATCATCATTTACGCCCATCACTACATTTAAAATACCGTCTTCTTTCACCGGTGCAGTCACTACCACACGTTTTACACCTTGAGCTAGGTAGTGATTTAATAATTCGGTGGTTTTCATCACACCGCTGGCTTCAATGACTACATCGCAATCAGACCAATCAGTATCATCAATGTTTTTATTGTTAGTTACAGCAATGGTGTGTTTTCCTACACTAAAGCTGTGCGCTGATGCTATTACATTGTGTGCCAAACGCCCATGTACTGAATCAAATTCGAGTAAATGTGCATGCGTTTTAGCATCGCCAGCAACATCATTAATTTTAATAAATTCAATTTCTGGCCAATCAAGTGCTGCACGCAATGTTAAGCGCCCCATACGGCCAAAACCATTAATCCCTACTTTAATTGTCATAATAAATACCTTTAAAAGTTAATTAACAGCAGTTTGCTGCACGCTCAGGGCGGTTACCCATTGCATTGAGTCGATTTAAATCATCGTTATAAAATTCAATATTAGCGCTACGGGTTTGTGCTAGTACATTTTCAGCCCACTCTGGTAGGGCTTTATTAATACTGTAATACACCCATTGATTTTGCTTACGATCGCTCAATAAGCCACATTGCCTAAGCTGGGCTAAGTGACGAGATACTTTAGGCTGGCTAAGCTCAAGGGCTGCCACAAGCTCGCATACACATAATTCTTGCTCATGGCTAATTAGCAGCATGGCTTTTAAGCGCGTATCGTCAGCTAAGCATTTATAAAACTGTAGTGGGTTGAGTTGTTCCATAGCGTCCTCGTTTGGTTTATGCACATACAATAAAACAAAAAACAAACATATGGAATAGTGAATATATGAAATTTCGAATGTAACTAGATTTATCTATTTTCAATTCATTTATAAATATAGTAGCGAATAAAAAACACGCGATGATCACTCATGGCGTGTTTTTATAAACAATATAAAGAGGTAAATTAAATAACTGAAAGTTCTACCTCAATATTACCACGTGTTGCGTTTGAGTATGGGCATACTTGATGTGCTTTATTTACAAGCTCTTGCGCCGCGGCTTTGTCCATATCACCTAGTGATACAGCAAGCTTTACAGCAATACCAAAACCGCCTTCAATAGCACCAATAGACACTTCAGAGTTAATGTAAGTATCGCTTGGTAAAGCAACTTTTTCGCTACCGGCTACAAATTTAAGCGCACCAATAAAACAGGCTGCATAACCTGCTGCAAATAATTGCTCTGGATTAGTGCCTTGCCCATCATCACCACCTAACCCTTTAGGCGTTGATAAGTTAACATCTAAACGACCATCATCCGATTTAGCTACCCCTTCACGTCCGCCTGTTGCCGTTGCTTTTGCTGTATAAGCTACATTTTGTAATACATTCATAGTGAACTCCTAAGATTTAAAATTTTCACATTACTTACTTTGCATGCAAAATAATAGATCAGCTAAATTCTGATTGCAAATACTTTGCATGCAAACTAAAATACTCTGTATTGAAATGAAGGATAAAACGATGTCGTTTGAACAGTTAAAATTAAAAAATCAGTTATGCCATCGTTTATATATGGCGTCCAACAGCATAGCTCGCGCCTATCGAGAACCTCTAGCTGAGCTTAACCTTACCTATCCTCAGTATGTTGTTATGATGGCGCTGTGGGAACAAGATGAAGTAACCATCGCCGAACTAATCGATAAAACCGCAATTGATGGTGGCGCGCTTACTCAAATATTAAAAAAGATGACCAGCAAGTCACTACTTAACGTTATAAAGGACGAACACGATAAGCGTAAGCGTTTGGTGCAATTGACTCACACGGGTCAATCTTTAAAACTTAAAGCTGCTGATATTCCAAAAACAATTTTCTGTAAATTTGACAGTATCGACACTAACCAAGCACAGCAATTAATGCAGTTACTCGATTTAATCGTTAGCGACTTAAGCACCCAGACTGAAGATGAAAGTGTCGATGCTAAAGACAGTCCCAAGTTAGTGCAAACCTAGCGTAAATTTATCCAATGTGGTGCTTAAGCTTTTTTATAGTTTAGTTATAAAAAATTAACTTATTGATTTATATTCATAAAATATTCAAATAACAATTGGCATACTTCTTCCTACTCCCTTATTGACGTTAGCAACACCAAGGAACAAGCTATGTTTAATTTTTATAATACTTTGTATTTTTTGTGGCGTTTGGATATTAGCGTTTGGCAAGTAAACGAACCAACAAATACGCATACCACCAGCGAAAAAGAGCGAATGTACTCTCGTTGAACTATTTTTGAACAGACTTTGCAAGCTGAGTCATAGCGTTGTATTGTAAAAGACTATTTAACCGGATAGTGGAACGTGTATGCATGCTTTAGAAGTTAATTTTGACGGCTTAGTCGGCCCTACTCACAACTACGCAGGTTTGTCGTATGGCAATGTTGCCTCGTTAAATAACGCGGCGAGCTTTTCAAATCCGCAAGAAGCTGTGTTGCAGGGCTTGGCTAAAATGAAAGCCATGCACGATAAAGGCTTAACCCAAGGGGTATTTGCGCCTCATGCTCGTCCAGATTTAAATGTATTGCGGCGTTTAGGGTTTACTGGCAACGATGCACAAGTCATTAATAAAGCCTTTAAAGCCGATCCTATTTTATTGCGCGCCTGTTACTCTGCCTCTGCCATGTGGACCGCTAATGCAGCCACCGTATCGCCTTCACCTGATACTAACGACGGCAAGGTACACTTTACTGCGGCTAATCTAAACAATAAATTTCATCGCTCTTTAGAGCCAAACACCACTACACGTTTGCTCAAAGCGATGTTTAATAACGAACAATATTTTGCACACCATTCACATTTGCCTGAGCAAGGTTTTTTTGGTGATGAAGGCGCAGCAAACCATACTCGCCTGTGCGACAGCCATGGTGAAACCGGCTTAGAATTATTTGTATTTGGTGCAAGTGCTTTTAACAGTCAGCTTGTTAAACCCATTAAGTTCCCTGCAAGGCAAACTTTGGAAGCGTCTGAAGCCATTTGTCGATTGCACAATATAAAAGATACCAGCCAAATACTATTACAACAAAACCCTGATGTGATTGACCAAGGGGTATTCCATAATGATGTAATCGCGGTGGGTAACGCCAATGTTTTATTATGCCATCAGCAGGCGTTTTTAAATCAAACGCAAGCATTAGACGATATCCGCGAAGCCTATGTAGGTAACAAACAGCTTTATATTATTGAAGTGCCAACCAGCAAAGTGAGTATTCAAGATGCCGTTAGTAGTTATTTATTTAATAGCCAACTGGTTAGCCTTAGTGACGATGCAATGTTGCTCGTTGCCCCACAAGAATGCCAGCGTAATCCTGCTGTAAAAGCGTATATTGAAGAGCTAATTATTGCCGATAACCCCATAAATCAAGTGCAATTTTTTGATTTGCGCCAAAGTATGCAAAATGGCGGCGGACCTGCTTGTTTGCGTTTACGTGTGGCGCTTAATAGCCAAGAATTAGCAGCGGTAAATCCAGAGATTATTTTAAATGAGCAAAAGTACACCCAATTATGTGATTGGGCTACGCGCCATTACCGCGATAAGCTTGGTGCCAACGACTTTGCAGACCCTGCTTTACTAACCGAAAGCTACCAAGCCCTTGATGAGTTAACACAATTACTGAGCTTGGGGTCAGTTTATCCCTTCCAATTAGAAGCCTAAGCTTTATTTTTATAGGGGGAAGATACACAGTATTTAAATCTTCTTCCTGTAATTAATAACTTTAATTCAATTTAGGTTAAGTTTTTCTATCTATACTTAGTGATACTTTAAAGTATTTGGAAACCTAACATGAACTTAAAATCAACATTACTTAGTAGCGCCGTCTTATTAGCATTAACGGCTTGTGGTTCGTCAAACGATGACTCTCCTATCACGCCTACCGATCCGCAAAAATCAACGTTTAGTTTAGGGGTTTCAGATGCACCAGTCACTGGTCTAAAAGCGGTTAATGTGGTTTTTGACTCTATTACCTTGCGTTCACAAGGTGGCGAAGATTTTAGCTTCGAAACCCGTGAAGCCAGCGATTCAACCAAAGCTGAAATGGTTAACTTATTGGATTACACTGGCGATATATTTTTTCCTTACTAGAAGGCGAAGACGTACCTGCAGGTGAATACTCGTGGATACGTGCTGATGTAATCAATGGTGATATAAACAACCTAACTGAAACTTCGCATGTTGTTTATGAAGATGACAGCACTGCACCGTTAATCGTAAAACGAAAAGGCAATGACGGAATAGGCGAAATTCAACTTGATGGTTTTACTCTGAATCAAACGGACAACACTTTTGTACTTGAATTTGATCTTAAAAAATCGTTAGTTGCGCCACAAAGCGGTAACGAAATAGTATTAAAACCACGTGGAGTTCGTCTTGAAAACCTTGCTGAGTCACAAGATATTGAAGGTACAGTAAGCGAATCACTTTATGCAAATTGTGAAACCGATAACATTGAGGTTGCCGCTGAAGATGGTTCATTTGGCCATGCTGTTTACTTGTATAACAGTGATGTAGAGCAACCACTTGATAATTACGAAGTCACTGAGGGTGAAACCCCTGTAGACGCACCATTGGCTACTGCAAATGTTGTACTAAACAATGAAACTAGCCAATATGAATTTGAATTAGCATTTATTACGCCTGGCGATTACCAGCTAGGTTATACCTGTAACGCACATATTGATGATGCTGAACTTCAGGATGAAGCATTTACTCTTTATCAGGTTCAGCCAGTAACGGTTGTAACCGGTGAAGATACCGAAGTGACATTTGATATTGCTCAGTAAGCATCAACTTTATAAATTTTAGCCCGCACTTGCGGGCTTTTTGTTTGGAGGAACTATGACACATAAAGTAATTTTAATTACCGGTGCCTCTAGTGGTATTGGCGAGGCGACCGCTAAAACATTAGTTAAAAATGGTCACAAAGTAATATTAACTGCGCGCAGTGAAGATAAACTCAATAAACTAGTTGACGAATTAGGCCATGAAAATGCATTTAGCGTTTCAGCCGATGCCACTCAGTTTAGCGAGCTTGAGAGTGTAGTAAGTAAAGGCATTGAAAAATTTGGCCGATTAGACGTTGCATTCGCTAACGCGGGCATGGGCGTATCATCACCTGGCACCGAAAATGGCGACCCCGATGAGTGGTCAGCCATGGTTGACCTTAACATCAAAGCATTGTTGTGGACCGCAAAACTCACTTTGCCTCACTTACGTGAAAACCAAGGGCATTTTATTTTAACCAGCTCTGCAGCAGGAAGAAGACCCATTGACGGCTCTATTTATGGTGCTACTAAATGGTTTGCCCATGGCTTTGGTCAAAACCTTGCAGAGGAAATGAAACCATGGCATGGTCGCTGTACCACTATTGCACCAGGCATGGTGAACACGCCTTTTTTTGATGAAGCAAAACCAGATAAGCTCGACCCTCAAGACGTGGCCGATGCGGTATTATTTGCCATTGAAGCTAATCAGCGTAATAGCGTGCGCGAAATCTATTTAATGCCCACCAACTAATAATAAAATATACAGGCCAATATTTATTGGCCTTTGCTTTAAAAGTGCTTACCTGTGCTTTATTCAAATCACTATCTATTCAATCAATAAAAAATCACTTATTAAATCGCCACTTACCATGCTAAATCACAACTTTATGTCTACTATATAAATAAAGTAATTCAATAACTGGAACCCATTTAATGGCTCCCAATAAAACTAATAATATGCCGACTCATCAATATGTTACTAATGACCCGTTGCACCAGCTTTTTGATGCTGTCGATTCTATTTCAGTACAAGGTTACGATGAGCAACGACGTGTTATTTATTGGAACAAAGGCAGTGAATTACTTTATGGGTATTCACAGCAAGAAGCCATTGGTAAAAAACTCGAAGATTTAATTATACCCGTACCAATGCGAGAGCCCGTTGTTGAGGCGCATAGTAATTGGATTAAGCATGATATTGAAATTCCCGCCTCAGAACTCACTCTTAAACATAAAGCGGGTAATGATGTAGCTGTATTTTCAAGCCATGTTATGTTTACCAATCAATACGAAACAAAACAAATGTATTGTATTGATGTTGACCTTTCTGAGGTGCATAAAGCGCAAGCTGAAGCCACATTTAATGCCAGTATGTTGAAGACTATCTTTGAAGCCATTCCTGACTTATTTTTTGTACTAGAGCAAGATGGCACTATTGCTGACTATCACGCAAACAATAACAACGATCTGTATGTCTCACCTAAGCAGTTCATTGGTAAAAAAATGATTGATGTACTACCTGAAAAAGTAGCTCATAAGTTTCAATTTCATATTGAAAAAGCAACAACGCAAGGAAAGATGGTCAGCTTTGAATACGAATTAAACATGCCTGAGGGCATAAATTATTATGAGGCGAGGGTACGTTTATTAGCTAAGAAAAGCCAAATGATGGTGATAATTCGTGATATTAGTGAGCCACACCGCTCCGCTGAACTAATTCGCCGTCAGGCACATTTTGATAGCTTAACGGCTCTACCTAATCGCTTTTTATCGCTTGATCGATTATCGCAGATATTAATGGAAGTACAAAAAAATCATGTAAAAGCCGCTGTATTCTTTTTAGACCTTGATGATTTTAAAAAGGTAAATGACTCTTTAGGCCACGAAGTCGGCGACAAATTGTTAATTGAAGCGGCACATAGATTACAACAAGCACTGAAAAAAAATGACACGGTTGGGCGTTTGGGTGGTGATGAATTTATTGTTTTAATATCCAGTTTAGATGATGAAAGCGATGCCTTAGTAATTGCTGATCGGTTACTTAAAGCATTTAGAAAGCCCTTTAAACTCGAAGGCAGAGACTTAATACTGACATTAAGTATTGGTATTGCAATTTCCCCTAAAGATGGCACCTCTGCGTCGGTATTATTACGAAATGCGGATACGGCTATGTATCAAGCTAAAGCTTTGGGTCGCAATACCTCTTCTTTTTTCACCCCGCAAATGAACGTTGCAATGCGCCGCCGTTTTGAAATAGAAGAGCAAATGCATGGTGCACTGGAGCGAAACGAATTTGAGCTTTATTACCAACCGCAAATAGATGTAAAAACAAACACTATCATTGGCGCTGAAGCTTTGCTACGTTGGCATAATATTGTGTTAGGGGAAATTACCCCTGATGAATTTATTCCTATTGCTGAACAAACTGGCTTAATTGCACCTATTGGTGTGTTTGTTATTAATCAAGCTTTACGTTTCTTAAATGAATGGCAAACTGTCAACAACCAGCAATACACCATGGCTGTTAACTTATCGCCGCGTCAGTTTAGAGATCCAGAGCTGGTGAATATAATTATTCATGCTCTTAATGAAAACACCATTAGTAACGAATGTTTAGAATTAGAAATCACCGAAGGGGTATTAATGGATGGACAAACTTCAATTCGTGAGGCCTTATTGCAAATTGATGAACTGGGCATAAAACTGTCAATGGACGACTTTGGCACCGGCTATTCATCATTAAGTTACTTACGAGAATACCCCTTTGATGTGCTAAAAATTGACCGCAGCTTTATTAGTGGCATAACAGATAACAAGGCCGACTGTAATTTAGTAAAAGCGGCCATAGCTATGTCACACAGCCTAGAAATAAAAGTAGTTGCAGAGGGGGTAGAAACCAAAGAGCAGCTAGATTTACTTAACGAACTAAACTGCGATATTGCTCAGGGATTTTATTTAAGTAAGCCTTTACCTGGCGCCAAGTTACTTACTTTTTCATTGCGTTGCTCAAAAGCGACTTAAAAGCACTTTAGTTAAAAAGTGCTTTTATAGTTATGTTTTAGCTCATGATTTTAAAGAGTAAATCGCGCACAGTAGCGGGCTCAAACGGTTTGTCACATATTGCGTCCACACCCGCTTGAGCAATGTTTGCTAAATGGGTATCGTTGGCCTCTGAGCTCACCATAAGTATTGGAATATGTGAGTAAGCATTCGACTGCCTTACCGTTTCGGTTAGTTCTTTACCATCCATTTCTGGCATATTGTAATCTGTAACAATTAAATCAAATGATTGATTATTAAGTATTTCAATCGCTTGTTTACCGTCTTCTGCCTCTACAGGTTCAGGAATACCCATCCCCGCTAGCACTCGTATTATATGTTTTCGCGCAAAGCGACTGTCATCAACCACCAATACGCGAAGTAAAGTGACATCAAAGTGCTCTAGCTCCACCTCTTGCTCGCTAATAATATCCAAAGTCGCTTTTAGCGCACGGGTGATCTCGTCGGCACTAAACGGTTTTGGTAAAATAGCTAATACACCCGATTGCCTAAGTTGCTCTAAATGGCGCTTATTACGCTCGCTCGACACTAGCATAAACGCCTGCTGCTCAGTGTTGCTGTTACTGCGTATTGCCTGTAATAAAGAATCTGCAGTACCGTCACTAAAATACATACTACTGATCACTAAATCTGGGTGGAAATTTGATAAAGCAACCAGCGCGTTTTCTTGGGTGCTGGCCGTTTCAATTTGTGTAACCCCACACTGAGCCAGTGATTTTTTTATTAGCTTTTGCTGCACTTCAGAAGGCTCAACTAATAAAATAGATAAGTTAGCTATTGCCGTTAAATCACTCATTACAATCCTGTTAATATTAATTCTATAATTTTTATAACCTTCATTATAAAGTAATAACCTACAAGAAAAAGCTAAAACAGCAACAAACTCAGCTTAAAAACGATAGTTTATCCCCGCATAATAACGTCTGCCTGAGTAGCTTGAGTTTAATAGCCGAGACTCTGTGTCATTACCAAGGCGCTTTACCGACTCAGATTTAGTTAAATTAATCACCGCGGCTGTCAGGCTCAAGCCCTCTAATAAAGTAATTGATGCATTTACATCAACTTGCTCATATGGGTCTTGGTAAACGTTTAAACCACTATTTAAACCCAACACAGTTTCACCACGTTTATTATAAGAAGCCCGCACATTAAAGGCGTCGCCTTCAAAATATATCGAGGTATTGTACTGGTACTTAGCACTGCCAATTAAAGGCGATTTACCAAACTCTTTACCATCTACTTCTACATCGGCCTTATTGGTTTTGTTATAAGTGTAGTTTGCATAAAAACCAAAACCACTATCAAAGGCATGCTGTATAAATACTTCAGCCCCTTTAGATACAGCATCAGTGCCATTGCCTACAGTGCTATATGGCGACACAGTAATATTTCCCGAATCAACTATGCCCTCTTTACCTGCAAAATCTTGTTGTACGTCAATAACTAAGGGAACAACAAAGTTATCAACAGTTTTATGAAATAGTGCTAAACCAACGGCAGAGCCTTCGCTGTAATAATATTCAATAGATAAATCCGCTTGCACCGACTCAAACGGTTTTAAGTTTTTATTACCGCCACTGCCACTAAAACCCGGAATTTCATTAAATTCAGCTCTGTCGTCGGCCCACTCATCTGAGACAAACGTAATGCGTTGTTGTGCGCCTAAATCGGCATAATCAGGGCGAGACATTACTTTTGCAATCGCGCCGCGCACAACAATATCTTCGCTGGCATCCCATGCAATATTAAAGCTAGGTAAAATTTGGGTATCGGTATTCTCTTGAGTAATGAGTTGATAATCTTCAACAAATCTATCGTCTCCGGTTACCGCCTCCCCGGTGTCATCATTGGTATGATCTAATAAATAAGTATATAGGTCGGTTGATGATGTCATGGTTTTCGTGCGCACAACCCGTACGCCTAAATTACCGCGCACGCTCTCAAATTCAAAATCACCTTGCAGATAAAACGCCGCTATTTGTTCTTCTATATCATAAATGAAGTTATCTTCTTTGCGTGTATACGGCACATAATTACTGGTCACAATATCACGGTATTTATCCCAATCAATGCCTGGCATTTGGTTTATATTAAAACCACCAGCAATGTTAGCTTCGTTGATAAACACATCTTGTGCTAGTGGCATGCCGTTGTTCCACTGATAACTGTCAAAACGAGTGATCCCCCCCTCACTGGCTTCTGCTGCGGCAATATCAAAATTAGGATCTAAAAAGAAGGTATTACCGGTTTCACGATGCAGTGTGGCTTCTCGGTACTTTACTCCAGTTTTAATTGTTCTTAAAATGCCCCAATCAGTATAAATATCAAAGTCAGCTTGGTAGTAATCTTCTTCGAGTTCACTGCGTACAAAACTTGAATTTGACGAGCCCGGATCGCGACCGCCTCCCACGCCATTAAGTAGGTTTGCTAGCGTATTTGGGTCTATATTTAAACTAATGTCGTTTTCATTAATTTGCCAACCCGCTGTTTGCGCAGCATTTTCTATACGGCTTTCATTTTCACCGGCGTTTGAGCTTTTATAGGCTGCCTCCCAACTCTCTTTCGGCCCACCTTCAGAGCGTGTATTGCCTGCCACAAAACGGGCTTTAAAATAATCGCCTTCGTAGGTTAGGTTGAGATCAAAAGTATCAGAGGTTGACTCTTCACGTACATAACTGCCTCGCATCCACGGCAATTGCATATCATTTTCTATACCACTTGCAGCTGCATCAAATTGCATCCCATTAACAATAGTACCCGATTCATCTAAGCTTACATCGGTTAAAAAATCAGGATTTAAAGACCACTCAGGTATATCAATCACCGACTCAGTTCTATTTTTATCAAGTGAAAAACCAAAGTAGTTAAAACCAATTTCAACGCGGCTGGTTGGGCGCCACTGCGTACTAAATTGTACCCCTTCTCGCTCACGTAATTCGTTTACAATTGAGCCACGAACCACTTGAGGAAACCAAACATTGTTATAATTATTGCCCTGAGCATCGGTTACTGAGCCCCACTGATTATTGTTATCAACCGGCGCGCCATTTATATCGACCGGTTTTTCACCAATAAAGCGCCACACATTTGCATCGGTGCCACCTGAAAGAGTGCGGTTAGTGCGTTTTTGTGAGGTATAACCAAACAACATGCCAAAGGTATCAGCCTCGTTCTTCCAAGAGTAAAGTGCCGTTACTTGCGGCTCTGATTCTTCAGTCACATCGGCATAAGTGCTTTCAATATTAATCACCCCTGAGTTTGCATCCATACTTAGCGGTTTACGACTATGCATTAATACCGTGCCGCCCACACCACCTTCATCTAAACGTGCTTCTGGCGATTTATACACTTCCACGCTTTCAATCATGGCTGAGGGCAGTAATGCATAATCAAACGAACGAGATGGCTCGCCAGGTGATGACGCAATAAAATTACCATTTAGCTGAGAAAAGGTGAGTTCAGATGATAACCCTCTAATACTTACCGATGAGCCCTCGCCTCCGTCACGGTCAATCACTACCCCTGGTACGCGTTGTAATGAGTCTGCGACATTTTTATCAGGGAACTTACCAATATCTTCCGCTGTAATCGCATCAACCACAGAGCT
>Ga0310122_10000018_pt1 | contig 139057 bp, 154 predicted proteins | sample CB6_Bottom_1051__FD_203503 | JGI IMG/M metagenome (GOLD analysis project Ga0310122, IMG submission 203503) | Marine microbial communities from Western Arctic Ocean, Canada - CB6_Bottom_1051 | ecosystem: Environmental > Aquatic > Marine > Oceanic | place: Canada: Western Arctic Ocean... | reverse complement strand
TGAAACAAAGGAAGAGAAAATCTAAGACAACAACAAGGAAAGTTTTGATTTATACTTGTAGTGAATGCAAGAAATCAAAGCAGGCTAAAAAATCAAGAAGAGTAGGCAGATTAATGATTGGAGAGAAGTAAGCATAATATGGCAAAACAGACTAAAGTTATAACAAGAAGGAAGAAATTTCAGGAAATTGAAGTTCCATTAGCAAGAACAAAAGTAGAATTGATTGGAAATAGTTTAGAAGATGTTGATGGAAAGACTATGAAATTAGATTTGACAAGGATGTTGAAGGGGAAGAGTATAGAAGTTGTTGTTAAAGTTAATGTAGAAAAAGATAAAGCTTCAGCAAGCCCTATAAAAATGAAGCTAATGCCTTATTTTATTAGAAGGATGATTAGGAAAAGAATAAGCTATGTTGAAGATAGTTTTGAAACTCCAAGTCAGGAGAGTATGATACTTATTAAGCCTTTTTTAATAACTAGGAAGAGAGTTTCAAGAGTTGTAAGGAAAACATTAAGAAATAAAGCTAGAAATTGGTTGGAGGATTATATTTCTCAGAAGAATGATAATGAGATTTTTAATGAAGTTTTAACTAATAAAATTCAAAAGCCTTTATCTCTTGTTTTGAAGAAAACATATCCCCTTTCACTTTGTGAAATAAGAATCTTAGAAATAAAAAGGCCCTTAAAACCTGAAGAAGTTCCTAAAAAGATTAAGAAAAAAATTGAAGAAGTTCAGGGTAAGGAAGTAATAGACCAATTAAAAGAAATTGAAGAAGAAAGAATTGAGAAAGCTAAGGAAGAAATTAAGAAGACTCAGTTAAAGGCATCTGAAAAAGAGAAGGAAGTTGAGAAGGAAGAAAAGGAAGAAGTTAAGGAATTGAAGAAAGTTAGTAAATCTAAGAAAAGCGAGAAGAGCGAGTCTAAAGTTGTAAAAGATACTAAGACTAAAGAAAAGAAAACTAAAGTGAAAAAAGAGAAGAAAGAAGCAAAAAAATGATTGAACAAACTTTAGTTCTTGTTAAACCGGATGGAGTTGCTAGAGGATTGATTGGAGGAGTTATAGGAAGATTTGAACAAAGAGGTTTGAAGATAGTTGGATTGAAACTAGTTAGTATTGATAAGGATTTTTCTAAGAAGCATTATTCAGATCATCTTGATAAAGATTTTTATGAAGGATTAGAAAAATTCATAGTTTCAGGGCCTGTTGTAGCTATAGTTGTTGAAGGAGTTGATGCGATTGAAAATGTTAGAAAGTTATGCGGAGATACAGAATCCAAGGCAGCTTTGCCTGGAACTATAAGGGGAGATTATAGTCATGTGAGTTATAGTCATGCAGATGAAAAAGAAATTGCAATAAAAAATTTAATTCACGCTTCTGGAAATAAGGAAGATGCGGAAAAAGAAGTTGCATTATGGTTTTCAATTGATGAATTGCATAGTTATAAAAGAGCTGAAGATGAGCATGTTTTAGAATAATATTTTGGAATAAACTAAATACCAAATGCTTTTTAAACCTAGTTTTTTATTATTTGTTATGCCTGCGTAGCTCAGTTGGTTAGAGCAACTGATTTGTAATCAGTAGGTCGTCGGTTCGACTCCGGCCGCAGGCTTTTTGACTAAGAATTTATAAAGGAAGAATTCTTAATGTTTTTAATAAGAAGGGTGTAGATGGCGAAGAAAAAAAGTTCTGGGAAAAAAGGAAAGGGAATGAATACTAGAAATGTCATTATAGTTATTGTTATAATATTAATCGCTGCTTTTGGTTTAGCTATGATTTATCAGGGGCCTGGAGAAGAGGATGAGGAGGGGTTGGGGGCTTTTTTTCCTGAGGCTGGAGAAGAGGAAAGTATTAGGCCATTTCCTTTTGTTGAAAATGGTGGTGGAGGGGGTGGTGGTGTAGCTGCTGCTACTTGTCCTACTGCATGGTGTCGGGCTGAGAAAGGAGATGCTAAATCTTGTTGTCCTGCTGGTCAGAAGTGTTTTAAGGGGGGTTATTCAGCTTGGTGTGGACCAATAGGTCCTAAGGATTGTAAAATACCTCCAAGAACTAAGTTCTGTAAAGCTGCTGGAGCTAGTGATACCGCTTGTTGTTTGCCTGATGAAGGATGTGTTGAGGAGCATGGTTATTCTTGGTGTAAACCTAAGAAAGCAGATTGTAAAGCAAGGTTTGGAGGAGAAGGAATTCCTTGTGGGGATTTTTATTGTTGTGATGGGAACTTTCTTGAATGTCAGGGGAATGGTGCTGCACCGGATTCTTGTACATTAAAGACTGGTGGAAAGTGTCCAACAGGATATGATAGTTGTAATGGACTTGTTAATCTCCCATTTCCACTTAAGGATTATCCAATAACTATATGCTGTCATATTGGAACATGTGTTTCATCTACAAAAGGAACACCGACTTGTTCAGATAATCAACCTTATCGGGATTAATTAAAGGCCTTTAACAGAAGCTGCTAAATCTTTAAATCCTTCATCTACTTCTTTTTTAGATAAATAATTATCTTTATTGCTATCGTATACTTTACAGAAACCAACTAACTCTTCATATTTTATAGCTTCTTCGCTTTCAGCAGTTTCTGCCATAAAATGATCGTAAGTGTCTGCACTTAAAGAATACTGTCCAAATTGAACTCTATCTTCAACAGTATTTTTACTAGTTTTGTGGTCAGTATTATCTTGGCATCCAATTAATCCTAAGCCTGAGCTTAGTGCTAAGCTTGTGCTCATTAAAATACATGGTAATATTTTTCTACTTTTCATATTTTTTATAGTCAAAATTAGTATTTAAATGTTTCTACTTGTAACTACTAGATAATTACAAAAATATAGGAATTATGTGTAATTTTGATGATATTAACGTTTATAAATCAAGAATTCTTAAAGATGATAAGAAAGAGAGGATGGCGAAGAAAAAAAGTTCTGGGAAAAAAGGAAAGGGAATGAATACTAGAAATGTCATTATAGTTATTGTTATAATATTAATCGCTGCTTTTGGTTTAGCTATGATTTATCAGGGGCCTGGAGAAGAGGATGAGGAGGGGTTGGGGGCGGCGAAAGGAAGCGGTAAAGTAAGAGTCGATCCTGATTTAACTGAGAGTATAAATAAAATATTTGGGAGCGGCAGTGCGGACGTGAAATATGTTGAATTTCGTGCTGCACCAAATAAGCCTATAACAAAAATCACAATAAATTATAACATTAAAGAATTAAAAGCTGCACTAGTAAAAGCAGCAGATAGAGCTTTAAGAGAAGAAAAGGTCCCCATTAAACCTACAAAAAAAGATAAATTTCAATTAAAATTATTTTATAATAATTTTGCTAGAATTGAGTATACAAATATTCGTGGTGAAGGGAAAAAAACAGGAACTCCTGTAAGTGTTATTGTTTTATTTCCAAAAAAACCTGCAGTAATTGGAGAAATATTAAATAAGAAATTTCCTTCTGAACTAATAGGTATAGAATCGGCTAGTTTAAATCCTGCTCGTCTTGATAATATTGATACTGGTGAGGATGTTTTTGGATATCTCAGACCTTCTAAAGTGATAGCTACAGGTTATAAGGGATTTCTTGGAAGTAGAAGTTTCACTTATATTTTGCCTGGAGTTAAAGAACAAAAAATAAAACTTAGTCCTGTTCCTCTTAAAACACCAAAAAAACCCCAGGGATCAGGATTAGAGGAATAGATTAAATTTAATCTCTATCAACACCTTCGGCTTTTTTATCAACAATTAAAATATTAGCTATTTCTTCTGATAGATTAGCTATATCCCCTGTCATGAAGGGGCCAAGTTCATTACCTTCTAAGTCTAAGAATTTGTCTGTATTATCTATAAAAACAATCATTTTGTTTTTAGGGCTTTCTTTTGTATCTGTTCCTTTTAAGATTTCTTCTATTTTTTTATCTCCTTTTTCTAAAGATTCCATAATCCCATCAAAACATTCTTTTTCAATAAGAAGCATATTATCAAAATCTCTCTTTGAAATTCCTGTTTCAGCAGCTATAAAGGCAAGTTCTAGAATTTTCTTTTTTCTACGCAAGATGAGTTCCTTGAAAATAGCTATTGAATTTTCAAATTGTTTTTTTGTCTTTAAAATTGCATCAGAAAAATCATCACTTTTTTTATTTGCCATCTCTTTTTTGTCTTTTAAATAGGCTGAAACATCTTTAACAAAATTTTTAGGAATGGGCTGTAATTGTTCACTATATCTCTCTTTTCTTAGTGCATCATATAAGTCATTATAGGTAATCATTTTGTTATGGTAAAACGAAAATGAATTTGTTTATAATGTTTATTGTAATTAAGAATTGTTAGATAAGTTATTTATCTAACTCTGTTACTTTCATAAAATCTTTTCCATAGAATTTTCCTAAACTTCCTAGTTTTGATTCTTTTTCAGTGTATCTTTTGGCATCATCTTTTCTTTTTCCATCATAAACTAATACGGGAACAGGATCTGCGCTGTGAAATTTTCTTTTGCAAGGAGTTGAGTGATCACACGTTACAACAATTTTCCAGTTGTGTTTTAATACCATTTTTTTTAGGAAGGAGAAAAATTTTTCATCAATAATTTCAATCATGTTCTTTTTTTCATAAGGCTTGTTATCATGTCCTGGGATATCTGTTTCTTTAAATTGTATGTAACAACCAATAAAATCCTTATAATTTTTTTTAATTGTTTTAATGGAAAATTTGATTTTTTTGTTTAAGTTTTTGTATAAATTATCATAAACATCTATAGTTTTTAGTTCAGGAATTTCATGAGAGAAATTTTTCATTTTGGATAGTTTGGCAAACCCAATTTCTAAAGGCATTTCATTAATTGACATCCAGCTTCTATATGGCTTAAGTTTAGGTATCTCAGTACTTGCTCCTCTAGTAAAAATCATATTTGCTGGAAATAAACCACGTTTTTCCCTATCTAAATTTATAGGATGAGTATTTAAGATTTTGAAAGATTGGGTTGTAAATTCGTTTAAAATATTTGCTGTATGCTTAGAATTTTCATCGTCATCTATAGGTTCTGAGAATTTAAAGTGTTTTAATCTTTCTCTTGATATTGTCCATTCTGAATCTATTGTAGTAATGTTATCTGAGAAACCACCTCTTAAAATAAGAACTCCTCTATGTTGTACTGTTGGTTTGAACTCAAATTCACATGACAAGTTAATTTTTTTATTGATTGAATCTGCAAGAGCATGGGCTTCTTCTGTTGTAAGAGTTCTAGAAACTCTTCTATCAATAACAAGTTTTGTTTTTAAATTTTCAATAGTTACAAAATTGGTTCTTAAAGCTAAATCTCCTCTCTTTAAGTCAAAACCTGCTCCAATTGCCTCGTAAACACCACGCCTACTTATTTTTATATCATTTCCAAAAATATTGATAATGGAATCATCAGAACCTGGGACAAAAGTTTCGTTAATAGGATACATATAACCTAGTCTGCCGTTTTTAGCAAAAAAGTCCAAATTAGGTGTGTCAGCAATTTCTAAAGGGGTTTTTTCACCTAAAAAATCAAGAGGTAAATCGGCTGCACCATCTAAAATGATAAGTATTTTTTTCATGGAAAAAATAAGTAAATTGAGTATAAAAGGTTAGCTATGAATTTATCAAAATTATTAAAAACCCTCCCATCTTAACAAAATTATGTTTGGGAAATTAAGAGATAAGCTAAAAGGCTGGTTTAAAAGTTCTAAGGAAAAGATTGAAGAAAAGATAGAAGTAGTTGAAGCTGAAGAAGAAATTGAAGAGAAAATTGAAGAGGTTGAGGAAAAAGGACTTGAGACAGAAGAGGCTAGAGAAATTGAAGCTGAAAAGGCTGATGAGATAATTGAGGAGGCTAAAAAAGAAGAAATTCCTGAAGCGCCTGTTAAATTTGAGGTTGGGAAACAGAAATTTGAGCCTGATTTGGAGCAGATAAAGGAAGAGAGGCCTAGTTTATTGTCTAAAGTCAAATCTAGATTTACACATAAAATAAGTGAGGAAGAGTTTAATGAGATTTTTGATGATTTGGAAATGTTATTGTTGGAAAATAATGTTGCGTTAGAAGCTGTTGATGAAATTCGAAAGAGTTTAGGAGAGAATCTGATTGGTAGAGAAATTAAAAGGGATAAGTTGGAAGAGGAAATTAAGAATGAGTTGAAAAAGACGTTAAATGAGATACTTATTGAGCCAGATAATCCATTAGATATTATTAAGATATCTGAAAAGCCCTTTAAGATTTTATTTTTTGGAATTAATGGGACTGGGAAGACAACTTCGATTGCCAAGGTTGCTAATTTTTTGAAGAAAGCTGGTTTTAGCGTTGTTTTGGCTGCAGGAGATACTTTTAGAGCAGCAAGTATTGAGCAGATCTCAGAACATGCTGAAAAATTAGGTGTTAAGTTGATAAAACAAGATTATGGGACAGATCCTGCTGCTGTTGGTTTTGATGCTGTTAAATATGCAGAGAAACATAAGATTGATGTTGTTTTAATAGATACGGCTGGAAGGATGCATACAAAATCTAACTTATTGTCTGAAATGGAGAAAATAGCCAGAGTTACAAAGCCGAATTTAAAGATTTTTGTTGCAGAGTCAATTGCTGGTAATGATGCTGTTGAGCAGGCTAAAACCTTTCATAATGAAATTGGGATGGATGGGATGATATTAACTAAGGCAGATATTGATGAGAAAGGTGGGACAGTTATTTCAGTTAGTCATGCTACTGGCAAACCTATTTTTTACCTAGGTGTTGGTCAGGGATATGATGACTTAGAACTTTTTAATAAACAGAAGTTTATTGATGGATTATTGGGTTGAAGTTTGATAGATAGGTTTAAAAGCAGGATTGTTTTTTAATTTTTGCAGAGAGAGTTTCTGCAAACTATGTAGGAGGAAAATGGAAAGAAATTTTGGAGGGTCTAGGGATGGTGGTAGACGTGAAGGTGGCTTTAATAGAGGGCCAAGACGTGGCGGCGGTGGATTCGATAGACCAAAAGAAATGCATAAAGCTACCTGTGCTGAGTGTAAGAAGGAATGTGAAGTTCCTTTCAAACCAACAGAAGGCAGACCAGTTTATTGCAAAGAATGTTTTGAAAACAAGCGAGAAAGCTTTTAGGAATAATTTTTTATTTTTATATTATTTTTTATTAGTTATTTTTTATATGTTAACTTAGACTTAGTTTTAGTAGTTCCTAAAGTTTTATTAAATTAAAAATCTGAAAAACTTTATGATATTAGGAATAGAAACAACAGCTCATACTTTTGGAGTTGGGATTGTTGAAAAAGGTAAGATATTATGCAATGTTAAGGATAGTTATACAACTGAAAAAGGAGGGATAGTTCCAATGGATGCTGCTAAACATCATGCTGAGGTTGCCGATAAAGTTTATGATAAGGCTTTGGAGGAAAGTAAGATTTCTGAAAAGGAGATAGATGCTATTGCAATATCTCAAGCTCCCGGTTTGCCTCCTTGCTTAATTGAGGGGATGAAGTTTGCTAAATTGAAGGCTGTTGAACTAGAGGTTCCTTTGGTTCCTATTAATCATTGTGTTGCTCATCTTGAAATAGGAAAAATTACTGGAGCAAAAGATCCAGTATTACTTTACGCTTCTGGGGCGAATACTCAGATTATAGCTTATGCTGCTGGGAAATATAGAGTATTTGGAGAAACTTTAGATGTTGGAATTGGGAATTTTATTGATAACTTTGCCAGATATGCTGGAATTGGTTTTCCTGGTGGGCCTAAGATAATGGAGTTGGCTGAGAAGGGGGAATATATTGAGCTCCCATATTCAATTAAGGGAATGGATGTTGCTTTTTCTGGTATGCTAACTAATTTAAAGCAGAAATTGGATAAAGGAATGGAATTGAAAGATTTAAGTTTTTCTTTGCAGGAAACTGCTTTTGCAATGTTGGTAGAGGCTGCTGAACGGGCAATGGCGCATACTGGGAAGAATGAGTTGTTATTGGGGGGAGGGGTTGGATGTAATACTAGATTGCAGGAAATGTGTAGGATTATGTGTGAAGAAAGAGGGGCTAAGTTTTTTGTTCCTTCAAATGATTTGCTTTTGGATAATGGAGCTATGATAGCTTATTTAGGAGAGATTATGTTTAAGTCTGGGATTAAAGTTGATAATATTGATGATTTAGATATTGATCCTAGGCAGAGAACAGATATGGTTGATGTTAGTTGGAGATAGAATAGGGATAAGGTTTATAAACCAAGTTTTTGTTGAATATTTAATTGAGCTAATGACTATTGGAGGCTAGATTTATTCTATAGTTGATATTGGTTAAATAAATATATAAGAAATAAAATGGCATCTGTATATGAATTGATTGAAAAAGCAAGGAAAACTGGGAAAGTTGAGAAAGGAACAAACGAAGTTACAAAATCTATAGAGAGAGGGACTGCTAAATTAGTTGCATATGGTTCTGATGTTGAGCCTAAAGAAATTGTTCAACATATACCTATTTTATGCAAGGAGAAAGATGTACCTTGTGTTGAAGCTGATAAAAAAGAAAAATTAGGGGTTGCAGTCGGATTGAATGTAGGTTGTGCAAGTGTTGTAATTGTAGAGGCTGGAGATGCTGAAAAAGATCTTGAAAGTTTTGTTAAGGGATTGGAAAGAGAAGAAACTAAGGAAGAAGAACCTGAGAAAGAAGTTGATAAAGAACCTAAGAAGGATGAATGATATTGGTAACTTATAAAACGATAATCGAGATTCTGAGGTCAAGTAGATCTTCTCGTATAATCTAATTGGAGATACTAATTAATAAAAAAATAAAATGGCAAAAGTACAAAAAGTTAGAGAAGGGCGAGGAAGTGCGGCTAAAGGTGCGGAAAGTTTGTTGACAGAAACAGCTGTGCCCGCTGTAGTTGATTCTATAGTTGGTAGAACAGGAGCTAAAGGAGAAGTTACTCAGGTTAAATGTAGAATTTTACAAGGTTTTGATAAAGGTAAAGTTATGAGAAGAAATGTTAAAGGACCTGTAAGAAAAAAAGATATTTTAATGTTAAGAGAAACTCAAATAGAAGCTAGAAGAATTAAATCTAAAACCATGAAGGGAGGCTATTAAAATGATGAGGGAATCTTATTATATATCTAAAATGAAGAAAAGTCATCCTAAATCAAATCAAGAAGAAAATTATAAATTTAAAATAAATAATGAAGAATATGAAAGAGAGTCAGAATCTAGGAAATTTCAATATAATCTTGAACAGTTAATATTAAAAGTACCAAATGTTTTTCTTGGATCTAGAACAACTAAAAGATTTGATAAGAAAGTAGCTTAAGGAGAAAAGAAAATGCCAACATGTTCATTCTGTAAAAAAAATTATGAAATTCCAAGAGGAATAACAATTTTTACTATAGATGGCAAGACTATTCATTTTTGTTCTAGTAAATGCAGAAGAAATACAAGTTTGAAAAGAGACCCTAAAAAAGTTAATTGGGTTAGGAGAGAAAAGAAGGTTAAAGAACAAAAGGTTAAGGAAGTTGAGAAGAAAGAAGGAGTGAAGAAAGTAGTTGAGAAGAAAGATACTGATAATCTTAAACAAGATACAGGAAATAAATTTCCTGTCTCATCCAAAACTGAAAGTTTTGGAGATAAGAAGAGTGAGTCTCAAGAAGAGAGTGAGTCAAGCTCTAAAGATTTAGAAGATACTAAGAAAGAAAAAGTAGAAGAGAAAAAAGAAGAAAAGAAAGCTTAAATTTTATAAATTATATTATTATTCTTGTTATAAATTATTTCCCAATTACAATTTATGGAGGTTTCTGAAAGGACGTATGAAACTTGGTTGTTGGTTATTATTTGGTTTTTGGTTTGGCAGTCTGTTGATCTGAAAAATATTTCTACTTGATTTCTGTTTCCATAGAAAAAAAGTGTCGCAACAGGTTCTAGTTTTGTTATAGGATAGATTGCTGTAGAAATTTCTGCTGGAGCCATTACTTTTGATTCTGTTGGGTTTGGTCGATCTTTTAGGAATTGTAAGGCTTGGTAATTGTTATTGTCTATGGTTTTGTATAGTTTAATATTTTCTGGAATTTGGTAGTATGAATTGAAAGTTAGGAATAATATTGAGATTATAAGGATTAATGAGATTATTTTGTTAATTGTTTTTTTGTTTTTATTTTTCATCTTGTTAGTTTGTTTTCTTATTAATCTAAGAATGTTATAAGTTCCTAAGCCGCTGAGAAATGGCAAGGAGATAGCTAGATAGTAAAGATTTCTTTGATATGGAGATAATAAGGAAGTTCCAGTTAGTTTAAAGATTATTATGTAAATTAGAACTGTTATTGGCCATAAAATATAAATTAAGTATTTTTTTGAATTATTAAATACCATGTATAATAATCCAAAGATAGCTAGTAGATAGCCGATTGGGCTGTAAAGTTCGAAGAATGAATTTTTTAATTCTAAAACTCCCCAACCATGCTTGAATTGTATTTGCTCGAATATGGATTTTGTTGAATTGATTAAAGTTAGATCCATTAGATAGCTGTAGAGTAAAATACCTAGAATTGGAATTAGTAAAAATAATGAGAAAAATTTGCGTTCTTTTTTAATATAATCGAAATGAAATAAGGAGAAGATTAATAGAAATGGAATTGCAAAAAGAACGGATACTGCATGTATTGGTATTAAAAGTAACATGATGATTAGGCTTATTAGAATAAATTTTTTATTTTGTCTTTGAATTCCTTCTGAGAATAAATAAATGTAAAGAAAGATGAAAGGAATAGAAAAGGTTAATGGAGTAAAAAACCATAATCCAGTAAGATTGGCGTTTGATTTTATTGAAGCAAAGAAGATGATTGACAGAATTGCTACGAGGAAACTGCTTTTTAGGTTAGAGGTTTTGGATTTTACAATGTAGAAAAGAGTTATTGCAGAAATTAGGGCCCAAATTGCTGGAAGGAATTTGTAGACTAGTATTAAGTTTGTTAGATAAGAGAGTGAGGCTAAGATAATGTAGAATCCTATTTTTGTTGCTTGTAATCCTTTAGTAAGTCCATTTTCTTTTAATTTAATAGATTCTGTTATAGAGTGCCATTCATCAATGTGAATTGGATAAGGGTTTTTGAAATGAGGAGAATAAATCAATAGGAAAATAAAGATGAGAGTTATTATGAAGAGGTATTTATTGATTTTTTCCATATAGCTATCTTGTAAAATGAATTATATATAATTTTTGATAATTTTTAATTGATTTTTATAGGCTAAATCTTTAAAATGTATTATTGGATTTATTCTATATGAATTTGAATTTGTTTGAAGATAGAAGAGAACTGGAAAAAACAAATGTAAAAAAATGTCATTCGGCAATGTTCAGGATTTTAAAATATCTTGATTATTTATGTAAAAAAAATAATTTAAGATATTGGATTTGTGGTGGGACTTTGATTGGGGCCGTTATTCATAAAGGCTGGAAGCCTCTTGGAAAAGATATAGATATAAGTGTAACGAAAAGAGATTATCAAATATTGCTGAAAATTGTTAAAAAAAATATGCTTAAAGACACAGATTTGGAGATTATTAATGAAAATTTTTTTAGGATTATGGATAGAAGAGGAAGGTATACAAAAGGATTTTTGAAAGGAAAAGGATTATGTGTTGATGTATATTGCATAGATGTTCGCTTGAGATTATTTAGTGTTTATTATAAATCTGAAATGGATGAGGGTATTGAAAGGAAATTTAGAAAAAATATACTACTTCCTTTAAGAAAATATAGGTTTGAAAATGGAGTTTTTTATGGACCTAATAAACCTATTTCACTTTTAAGACAATTTGAAATAACTAGGAGAAGGATTGATGATTATTTAGAGAAAATTGATTATCATAAATTGATTAGGGCAAAATATGATAAGGATATTGAAATTAAAGAAGTTGATTTTATGGTTTCTGATTAATTATTGTTAAGATAGTTATAGATTAAAGGCATTATATCCTATAAATCTTTAAAATTAGTTAGTTATTTAATTTTAAATGCAAATATTATCTAGATTATTAAATACAATCAGATTAAGTTTTAGATTATTCAAGGATGATTTTAAAGAGAGGAATGGTAATAATAGGTTTGGAATTATTTGGTACCTTTTAGATCCAATAATGTTATTTATAACTTTTATATTTTTGTTTGAAATTATTTTTAAAATTCATGAAGAGGTTTATCCAGGATATTTGTTGATAGGATTGGTTATTTTTAATTTTTTCAGATTTTCAACCATGCAATCTTTTCATATTTTAAGAAAAAATAGGAAAAAAATTGATTCTGAATTCACTCCAGGCGTTTTTGTCCTATCAAATTTGTTTCATTCAATATTTTCCCATTTATTTGAGATAATCTTGTTATTTATAGCATTTATTTATTATGGATTCCCATTGATTGGATTGATTTTTTACCCCTTAATTTTTTTATTTTTTTCTTTATTTATTTTAGGATTAACATCCGTATTGTCTGTTATTGGAGTATTTTTTAATGAATTATCTAGGGGATGGGGGATATTGGTAAGGACATTGTGGTTTATTACGCCGACTTTTTATTTTGTTGAGAAAATTGGTATGATGTTTTTTCTTAATTTATTTAATCCAATATTTTATTTTTTATATATTTCAAGAGAGATTATAATTTATAATAGAATTCCAGAATTGTGGATGATTTTAGTAATGATTTATGGGAGTTTGTTTGTTTTTCTTTTTGGGATCTTGATTTTTCAGAAAAATAAAGGGAAAATCATAGAGAAATTAATGTAATTTTTTAGAGTGGATGTTTTTTGAAGATGGATTCTAAGATATAGATAATCAATTTTTTTAATCTAAAATAAGTATCTTTTAGAAATTCTTTGTTTTTTATTTTGAGATAGGATTGAAATTCTTCTGAATTTTCTAGTATTATTTTGGCATCTTTTGTTATATGGGATTTATCCAGATAATAATTGTATCCTTTATTATCACTATCATTAATGGACCCACTTGAAACATGTTTGTAGTTAAAATATTTTTTAAAGAATTTTTTTATATTTTTTTCGTTAAACTCAGTTATGTAATCTAGTTCTTTCCAATAATTTGGGATTCTTGAGCCAGTTCTTGATTTTTGGGATATCTTTTTTATGTATTCATTTAGATCTATATTCCATTTTTCTAATATTTTAAAATAAAAATATTCAGAACATAGCCTGTCTCCAGGATGTCTTATGAACGAAATTAGAAACCATTTTTCTTCCTTGTATTTTTTTATTAATTCTTTATCCCAGTTTTCTAAATGGTTATGAACAAACATTGGTCTACTATCTTTTTTGTCTAAAAAAGAAAGAAGTTCTTTTTTAGTCCAGTCTCTATCTAAATGTTCCCAGGAATTCATTATTTTGTAGCTGTTTTTTCTTAGAAGATTTATTATATGGGATGTAAAATAGGTTCCCCCAGTTCTTGGTATATGGATAAATGCTATATTTCTTCCAAGTAGGTTATTTTTCCTCCTCATTTTAAATATTATCTGTGACAAGTTTTTTAATTGTTTCTTTCCAGTTTATATCTTTTACTTTTTTAAATGCCTGATTTCCCATTCTTTTTGCTTTTTGTTTATCTTTAATTAATATTAATAATTGATTCGCTATAGATTTTGGATTGGGTTCTGCAATAAGACCTGTTTGATTATGCTCAACAAATTCTAAAGGACTTCCAGAATCAGAACAAGTTATTACTGGTTTTTTACTTTTCATAGATTCTATTGTTACTAACCCATAATCTTCTTTGTAAGATACTAAACAAGTGCATAAGGCATTTGAATAAATTTCTATTAATTCCTTTGGAGATTTATAACCTAAAAAAATAATCCTTTTATCGTTTTTTGCAAGTGTTTTTAAATAATCTTCATGGGGCCCTGAACCTACTATTAGAAGTTTTATATCTTCTTTAATATATTGCATGGCCCTTATCAATAAACTAATGCGCTTTCTTTCTTCGTTTAAAATACTTGTTGAAAGAATATAATCATAATTATTGCAGGTAAAGTTTTCTTCTGGAGGGGGACAATAAATTAATTCAGAGTTTATATTTTCATCTTTTAATCTTGCTTGGATAAATTTTGAATAACTGTAGACTTTTTTTGTTTTGTTTAGGGCTTTTTTATCTAAGAATTTTATTATTTGTTTAGTTGTTTTTGTATTAAGATTTTTCCCTATATCTGGAAGTTGGTCCCATAAGTCGTAAAATTGCCTATAGAAATGAGCAAAATAACAAATATGGTTATTATGTTTTATCATATAACTTGGAAATTTTAATGAGATTACAAGATCGTAATTAGAGAGATCTATTAATCTATGAGAGAGGTATGATTTCAATAATGAAAAATTAGGATATGTTTTTAATGGCGTAAAAATAGTTTTTACTTCATGGTTTGTATATTTTTTTATGTATCTGGCAAGGGACTCTGCTATTAATTGGTTCCCTCCTTTAATTCCAAATTCTAATTCGTCAGATGGATTGACTATTGCTATCTTCATTTTTATATTCTATAATTTATTTTCATAAATCTCATTTACAAAATCTGCTATTTCTTTTGCCTTATCTTTCCATAGATGGTTTTCTTCAATATATTTTAAGGAGGATAAGGACATTTCTTCTTGTTTTCTTGGATTTTGTTTCAAGTATTGAAGGGCATTTATTATGTTTTTTATTTCTTCCTCATCTTTTTTTATTTTAAATACGCAACTTTCTGGAAATTGCTCATTTTCTGGGAGGTCTGTAATGATACAAGGGGTCCCAATACTTAAAGATTTAATTAAAGTTGCTGAAGTTCCACCTGTTGTTGGCCATCTTAAGTTTATACAAATATCACTTGAATAAATATATTCTATTGCTTTTTTAAAATCTATATAACCAGTAGTGATTACTTTTTTTTGTAAATCATATTTTTTGATAATTTTTTTTATATTTATGGTTTTGTCACTTTCTCCGATTAGAATGTAAATAGAGTTATTTTTTTTTGAAAAATTTGAAAAAGCCTGAAGAGCCTGTTCGATTCTTTTATGTTTCTGGATTTTTCCAAATGAACAAATGATAAAATCATATTTTTCTAAACCAAGTTTTTTTCTTATTATTTCTTTAGGAATTTCTGGTTTGTTTAAATAAACACCCTCATTTATTGATTTTACGGGCACTTTTGGATTTATTTTTTTTACTTGTTTTTTTAAATATTCACTATGAGTTACAATACCATTTGATGAATTTACTATCTTTTGACTGATATCAATCTTCCCTTCCAAGTTTAGATCTATTTTTTTATATTCATTATCTATTTTGTATCTTATTCCATATATTCTGATTCCCATACTTCTGAAATGAGGGTCCCTTATTTGGGAAATGAAACTTAGTGGTTTGGATATTTTTAATTTTACCCTTAATTTATCTTCTTGATTTGTTTTTATGGTTATTGTTTTATGTTTGTCTTGTTTGAGCTTGAATTTATTTTTTGTTTTATTTATGAAAACAGTAAGTGTTGCTGGGTATTCTGTATAAACATCTAGAATTAATTCTGTTGTAGGCTCATTTATATTGAAAAAAACTTTTTTCTTTGTCCATCTAAATTTAAATCCTTTATCTTCTTCTATTTGATACCAACCATTTTCTAATAATTTTTCCTTAACCTTCTTTGCTACAAAGAATTTTAACCCTTCAAGATTTTCGTCATGAAGAATTACTATTCCTGGAGTTTTCATTAACGAATAATAAATATAAGAATGTTCTTCACTATTTCCTATATTGTATATTGTTGGAGCGTTATTATTAAATTTTTTGTAATTTTTTATTTTTATATTTTTTCTTTCTTTTGGATTATAGTTATTGTCTATATAAGCAATTATATCAAAATATTTTTGCAATTCTTCTAAAAGTTCTGCAGAATAATCACTTATTCCTGATTTTATAGGGGGCAATGGGCTAAAATAATTTAGTTTTTTCATCTTTCAATAATTTTTTCAATTTCTTTTTTTATTTTTTTGATAAAGACTTTTGTGTCAAATCTTTTGGCTTGATTTATGCAAACTTGTTTGTACATGTTTGGGTCTTCTTCAAGATTTTTATTTATTGTTATTATTGCTTGGATAATTTTATTTGGATTAATATTATCAATTAAAATTCCAGTTTTATTATTGATTATTGTTTCTTTATATCCTCCTTCATTTGGAGCTATTGCAGGCTTGCCTGAAGCCATTGCTTCCAGGGGTGCCATTCCATAATCTTCATCTTTTGAAGTTGTTATAAGTCCCTTGCATTCTGAATAAAGATTAATAAGCTCTTCATTTGAAATCCAAGACCTTATTTCAACGTTTTCAGGTCTTATGTTATGAATATATTTAGTATATTCCTGAAAATGTTGTGATTGTTCATAGCTACCCACAATTATTAGTTTTTCGTTTGGCATTTTTGCAAATACTTTGATCTGCATATCAACCCTTTTATGATCGATAAGCCTATTTACAGAAAGCCAATAATTTTTAGATTTTTTATTTTTATATGTAGAAGTTTCTGTAGGAGGATAAATAACTGCAGATTCTCGATTAAGATATTTTTTAATTCTATTTTGGACATTTTTTGAAATTCCAACAAGTTTTTGTACTTTTTTTGAATCTCTTTTGTTGACAAATCTTCTAAAAAAAACCCATAAATCGAACAAATATTTTTCTCTAGAATTTTTGATTTTTCCTCTAAAATATTTGTATAAATCCCAAATTTCTCTGGTTGGAGAGTAAACATACCATAAATGTGGTTTATTTTTTATGGCTGCAGACATAGCCCAGTCACCACCTATTATGAAGAAATCATATTTTTTTTTGAATTTTTTTTCAACATTTAAGAATCTGAATTTCCAATAAATTGCTTCCTGTCTGAATGGAGCATTTACTGGGACTTTTCCGATACTAAAAATGTTTTTTGTTGAAAATCCCATTTTTTTAATTTTTTCTTTATCAATATTTGTTGTGTAAATATCTGCATTTAATTCTCTACCAAGAATAAGGTCTACTAGTTCTGCCCCTCCTATATTATCTAGAGCGTTGTGAAAAATTGCGATTTTCATTTAGTTTTATTATTTTCTATTTTTTAATTATTTTCCAGTAAGAAGAATGAACTTTAAATGTCTCCAGCCATCTGAAAAAGTTTTAAGTTTTGATTTTCCAAGTCTTTTTTTATAGGAAATAGGTAATTGTTTAATCTTTAGATTATTTTTTGAGGCTTTTATAATCATTTCAGAGGCAAATTCCATGCCAGTAGTTTCTAAGTTTAGTTTGTTAAGACAATCAGTTTTAATAGCTCTCATTCCGCAATGGCAGTCTTTTATATCTGTCTTATAAAATGATCTTAATAATCCTGATAATAAAGGATTTCCAATATATTTATGAGACCATGGCATTATTCCTGGTTCAATTTTTTCAGCAAACCTGTTTCCTATAACAAAATCATAATCATTTTCTTTTAATTCTTTAATGAAAGTAGGAATGTAAGTAAAATCATAACTTGCATCTGCATCTGCCATAAAAATATAATTTCCAGATATATGGGGGAAAGCTTCCAGATAAGCATTACCATATCCAATTTTGTCATGTTTTACTATTTTTATTTTTAATTTATTAGGGTTTTTAATTGCAAATTGTTTTATAGCTTCTAATGAATTATCAGTTGAAGAATCTGAGATGATGAGTTCTGCATCTAGATTATGTTGTTTTATTACTTCTTTGATTTGATTTAGACAATATGGCAAAGCAAGTTCTTCGTTTCTACAAGGTAAGATAATTGTTAATTCAGGTTTATTTGGTTTATTTTTGCTAGTTAATAAGTTTGAAGTTAGTTTGTCTGTGTTTAATTCCATGGATAAACGATATGAGAAAGATTTATAAATAAATGTTTTTTGTATTGGATATGAAAAAAGAAGTGGTTATTATTGTTATTGTTATTGCTCTTATAATTGTGGGATTTTTTATTATACAACAGCCAGAAAAACCGGAAAAAACAGTTGTGAAGGAATCAGAACCCACAACAAGTCTTTTAACTTATACCGATATCAACTATAAAATTAAATATCTTTCTAATTGGGAAAAAAATGAGGAGATAGAAGGTATTATAGGATTTGTTTCTCCTCAAGAAGGTTCATCAGATAAATTTTCAGAAAATTTTAATATTATAGTTGGAGATTTATCTGCTCAACCAATGACTTTATCAGAATATACAGAATTAACTATTACTGAAGTTGAAGAAGCTGTTGAAGGTTTCAATATTATTGGATCTGAAGCAACGGTTCTTTCAGGAAATGAAGCACACAAAATAATTTTTACTGGAAGAATGCCTCCATATAGTCTAAAATGGCTGCAAATATGGACTATTAAAGAGGATAAAGTGTATCTTTTGACATATACAGCAGAACCTGATGAATTTGATAAATATTTAGGAGATATTCAAATAATGATAGATTCGTTTGAAATTATATAATTTTTTTAGATAGTTTGGATTTTGTCGACGATAAAATTGAGATTGCAGGGGAAAGGTTTTTAAAGATAAATGCCTTCAAAGTAAGATAAATATAGTCAGTTTCTAACTGAAAATTAATTAAAAATTGGTTGATGATTAGTTAAAACTATATTATTTGGATGGAAAATTAATTATGAAAATGGAAGAGAAAAAAACTAATGAATACAAAGCAGAATCGATAAAGGTACTTGAGGGTCTGGAAGGTGTAAGGAAAAGGCCTAGTATGTACATCGGATCAACTGGAAAAGAGGGTTTGCATCATTTAGTTTACGAAGCTGTAGATAATTCTATTGATGAATGTTTGGCTGGTTTTTGTGATTTAGTTGAAATTACCATTAACAGAGATGGAAGTGTTACTGTCAAAGATAATGGTAGGGGAATTCCAGTAGATAAACATCCGATTTATAAAAAATCTGCAATGGAAATTGCCTTAACTAAACTGCATGCAGGCGGGAAGTTTGAGAAAAGTGTTTATCAGATTTCTGGAGGGTTGCATGGTGTTGGAATTAGTGTTGTTAATGCTCTTTCTAGTAAGTTGAGGGCTAGAGTTTGTAGAGATGGTAAGATACATCAGCAAGAATATAAAATTGGTAAGCCTATTTCTCTTATAAAAGTAGTTGGAAAATGTGATAAGAATAAAACAGGAACTGAAATAACATTCTATCCTGATAAAAACATATTCTCTATTTTGGATTTTGATTTTGGTTTTTTAAGAAAAAGATTGCAGGAAATTGCTTTTTTGAATCCTGTTAAAATTATATTAAAAGATGAAAAGGCAAATAAGAAAGAAATTTTTTATTATAAAGGAGGATTAATAGAATTTGTTGAGCATATAAATAAAACTAAAGTAGCCTTACATAAGCCAATTTATTTTAAAAGACAGGAAGAAGGCAATGTTGTTGAAGTTGCTATTCAATATACAGATGGATATAATGAGAATATTTTTGGTTTTGTTAATACTATTAATACAACTGAAGGGGGAACTCATATTTCTGGATTTAAAACTGCCTTGACTAGAGCTGTTAATGATTATGTTACTAAGAAAGGTTTATTGAAAAATGAAAAACTTACTGGAGATGATGCAAGAGAAGGGATTACAGCTATTATTAATGTTAAAATGATGGATCCTCAATTTGAAGGGCAGACAAAAACTAAACTTGGTAATAGTGAGATGAAGGGGATTGTTGATTCAATGGTTCATATTGCTTTATCTGAATTTTTAGAAGAAAATCCTAGTGTTTCAAATAAAATTGGGCAAAAAGTTGTTGCAAGTGCTAAAGCAAGAAGTGCTGCTAGAAAAGCTAGAGATTTAGTTAGGAGGAAAAATATTATGGGAGTTGGTGGTTTGCCTGGGAAGTTATCTGATTGCAGTAGTAAGAAAGTTGAGAAGACGGAGCTTTTCGTGGTGGAAGGCGATTCTGCCGGAGGGTCAGCAAAAATGGCTCGGGATAAGGAGTTCCAAGCAATCTTGCCATTAAAAGGTAAGATTTTGAATGTTGAAAAATCAAATCCTACAAGAGCCCTTAGTTCTGAGGAGATTATTAATCTGATAACAGCTATTGGAACAGGAGTTAAAGAAAATTTGAATATTGATAAATTAAGATATAATAAAGTTATAATTATGACTGATGCAGATGTAGATGGACAACATATTATGACTTTATTATTGACTTTTTTCTTTAGATATATGTCCGAATTAATTGAAAATGGGAATATTTACGTTGCTATGTCTCCATTATATAGAGTTAGAAAGAAGAAAGATTATTATGTTTATTCGGATGATGAGTTAAAGAAGCTAGTTGATAAAATAGGTAAGGCCGATGTTCAGAGATTTAAAGGATTAGGGGAGATGAATGCAAATCAGTTGTGGGATACAACTATGGACCCCAAGAAGAGAATTTTAAAAAAAATTAATATAGATGATGCTGTTTTGGCAGATGAAACATTTTCAATGTTAATGGGAGATGTTGTTGCACCTAGAAGGAAGTTTATTGAGGTTAATGCAAATATTGCGGAGGTTGATATTTAAGATGGAATTAAGAAAGCCAACTATTGTCGATAAAGTTTGGGGACGTGAAGATCATATTGCAAATTTTAAAGATAAAGGATATTGTGGGAAATTGCTTGTTTTAAAAGAAGGACATAGATGTAGTATTCATAGGCATGGTAAGGATGAAACTTTTTATGTTTTGAAGGGAAGAGTTTTTATGGAATTGGAGGGAGATAATGGAGAAATGGAATATAGAATTTTAGTTCCTGGAAATGTACTTGATATTTTTGATAAAAAATGGCATAGATTTAGTGGATTGGAGGATTCAGTTATTGTTGAGTTTTCAACTCCCGATGAGGAAAGTGAAAGGAAAGTTGATAGTGGTAAGATTCCTGATTTTGAGAATTGGAAGAAAGAGATAGAAGGTAAATATGGCAGATAAAGAATCAGAAAAAATAGAAGAAGATGGCAAAGATAATGGAATTGAAGTTGAACATCTTGAAAAAGATGAGTTGAATCTTAAGGATATTGATGAGAATAGGGTTTTGACAAGTGAGATTTCTAGAGAAATGAAGAAAGCTTATATCGATTATGCTATGAGTGTTATTGTTGGTCGTGCACTTCCTTCAGTTGAAGATGGATTAAAGCCTGTTCATAGGAGAATTCTTTATGCTATGAGGCAGATGGGACTTGAGAAAGGCATGACTAAAAAAAGTGCTAGAATTATTGGGGATACTATGGGGAAGTTTCATCCTCATGGTGATAATGCTATTTATGATGCAATGGTTAGAATGGCGCAGGATTTTAGTTTAAGATATCCTTTAGTAATAGGGCAAGGCAATTTTGGCAGTCTCGATGGAGATCGTGCTGCAGCTTCTAGATATACTGAAGCAAAGCTTGGCAAATTAGCTGTAGAGTTATTACAAGATATTGATAAGGAGACAGTTAGATTTGTTGGCAATTTTGATAATTCTTTAAAAGAGCCAGTAGTTTTACCAGGAAAAGTTCCTAATTTGTTGATAAATGGTTCTAGTGGAATAGCAGTTGGTATGACAACTAATATTCCTCCTCATAATTTAACAGAGGTTTGTGATGGTATAATTGCTGTTATTAATAAGCCAAAAATGACAACTGACGAACTTATGGAAATAATTAAAGGACCTGATTTGCCTACTGGAGGACAGATTGTTGGAGAAAATCTAAAAGAATTATATGAAAATGGAAGAGCAGGGTTTGTTATGAGGGGAAAGGTTACAACAGAAGAAAAGAAAGGAAAAGAATCTATTGTTATAACAGAAATTCCTTATCAAGTCAACAAAGCGAATTTAGTTATACAGATAGCAGAACTTGTTAGAGATAAGAAATTAACAGAGATTTCAGATATTAGGGATGAAAGTTCAAAAGGTCTGGTTAGAATAGTTATTGAATTGAAAAAAGGAGCTAATAGTCAGTTTACAATTAATAGATTGTATAAATCAACCAGGTTACAATCTAGATTTGATGCTGTTTTAGTTGCTTTAGAAGCTGGGATTCCTAAAACTTTTAGCTTAAAAAGGATGATTATAAGTTATATTAATTTTAGGAGAAGAATTATTAGGAAAAGAACCGATTTTGATTTAAGAAAAGCAGAAAATAGGTTACATATTGTTGAAGGTTTATTAATAGCTTTGAAAAATTTAGAGAAAGTTATTGAAATAATAAGAAAAAGCAAGACAGCAAGTGATGCAAGCGAGGCATTACAGAAAAAATTTAAGTTAAGTAAAAGGCAAACAGAGGCTATTTTAGATTTGACTTTAGGAAAATTAACTGCCTTAGAGCAGGCTAAATTAAGAAGAGAAGAAAAAGATTTAAGAGAGTTAATAGCTAAGTTGAAAAGTATTTTAGGCGATGAAAAAGAGATTTATAAGATTATTAAAGCAGAATTAAATGAGTTAAAGAAAAATTATGGAGATAAGAGGAGAAGTCAGATAGTTAAAAGTGTAAAAGAATTGAATGAAGAAGATTTGGTTCAGAAGAAAAATGTCATTATTACTATTACAGAAAAAGGATATATTAAAAGAATGCCATTTAGGGCTTATAGCGAGCAGAAACGTGGAGGTAGAGGGGTTATAGGTGCAGAACTAACAAGTGAGGATTTCGTTAAGCAATTAATAACTTGTTCAACACATGATAATTTGTTATTGTTTACGGCGAGAGGGAGAATTTTTTGGTTAAAAGCACATAAAGTTCCTGAGGTTCAAAGGTATGGGAAAGGACAAGCTCTTGTTAATTTGTTAAAAATTAAAGATGACAGAGTTACTAATGTAATTCCTGTCAAGGTATTTGAAGATTATTTGTTCATGGCAACTAAAAAAGGACAGGTTAAGAAAATTAGATTAGATTTGTTTGCAAAGCCAAGAAGTAGTGGGGTTAGAATTATTAATTTGCCGGTTGATAATTCAGATGAAGTTGTTGGTGTTAAAAGAATTAGGGAAAAACAGGAAGTTATGCTAATAAGTAAAAAAGGACAGGCGATTAGATTTAATTCAGATAAGGTTAGAAGTATGGGGAGAGCTAGTTATGGAGTTACTGGTTTGAAAATTGATTTAGGAGATGAAGTTGTTAGTTTGGAGATTGTTAATAATCCTGAAAGCTCAATTTTGACAATAACAGAAAAAGGATATGGTAAGAGAAGTAAGATTGAAGATTATAGATTAACAGGTCGTGCAGGGAAAGGTGTAATAAATCTTAAGATAAATGAGAAAACAGGAGATGTCGTTGATACAATTAATGTTGAAGATAGAGATAAGTTTGTAGTTTCAACTCAGAAAGGAATTGTTATAAGGACAAGTGTTAAGGATATTAGGGTAATGGGCAGAGCAACAAGTGGGGTTAGGATAATTAAGTTAAAAATAGGAGATAAGGTAAGTGCCATTGCTAAGTTAGAAGATAGGGCTAAGGTGGTTGAGGTGGAAGAAGTTGGGGAAAGAATAGATAAAATTTCATGATTTTTGAGTAGTTAGATAACTTTAAATATGGTAGAATTCATACTATATTGCTATACTTCGGTATAGTGAAGGTATTGAACTTCGGTTTTTTACCTTCTTTTTTTTATTTTAATTATTAGAATTATGTATATATTTCAAGCATTTTTTCTCTTTGTTTGGATGCTATTAGTCTTTCTCTAGGATTTCCTGTTGGATAGTATTCTGTTATAATGTCTCCAAATGTTACCCTTCCATTTTTATCTTCTAATTGCCCTTGCCTGTTTGTATATTTTTTAAGTTCAAATGTTTTTCCTGGATTTAGTTTGTTTGCCATTACTTTAAACCCATGATCAACATTACTGAATGTTCTTGATACGTATGTTTTTTGATTAAAGAAGAAAAATTCTAGGTTTCCTGAAAAAAATCTTAAATTTTGTCCTCCTACTCTTATATCGTTAAAGGTTTTCAAGGCATGGGCATTTATGTCATGGCCGTTTATTCCTAAGTCATGATTATTAAGTACTAGTGATTGGCTGCTTGCTATATTATTTGCAATTTGTTTTCCTGTAATTGTTGGTTTTAGTAATGGTAATGAAATTGTAGTTGTAGTTCCAGTATCGGTTCCAGTTCCACTAGTTCCGGTTCCAGTATCAGTTCCAGATGCTACAATTGTTCCAGTTAATTGTGCTGGAGGGCTAGTATCTGTTGATGGAGGATTGTTGGGGTCATCTCCTGGAATTCCTTGCAAGACTACTTGGGTATCAGCACTAGGAATACTGGCTGCTACTTGGTTTTCAATGACTAAATTGGCATTTGTTACTGAATGTTGTGTTGCTGAACTAGAGACTACTATTGCAGGTTGACTAGGATCGTTTTGTCCAACTGCTATATTTTCCCCACCTTCACCAACAATTCTTGTGCTGGCCCCTTCTTCAAGAGTTGTTTTAATTTTTCCATTTTCAGAAGTAACTTTTTTCTTTCCACTTTTACTCATTATTAAAAATATTGCAATTCCTATTGCTCCAATAATCATTAAGGTTTTTATATTTAAAAAACCTCCTGAGTTTAGGACTTTAAGTGAGTATAAATCTACTTCTGCACTACCTAGGTTGGTAGTAAATCTTGCCCTACCTCCCCCTAAAAATTCAATTTCTTTTACTCCCTTTTCCTCAAGTACTTTTTTTAAATTATCAAGAGGTATTTTTCTTTGCCCCTTTTCTCCTTTTAAAATAATTGAATCATCCTTACCAAATTTTAAATCATTTAAGTTCCCAGAAATTTTGACATCCATGCCCTTGTCCTTGGCAATCTTATTAAGATAATTTAATTTTTGACCATTATCCATTGAATTTTGATTTATTCTTATTGATTCTTTAATCTTAGGAGTTAATTCTCCTCCTGCCTCTAAAAATGTTTGTAAGTTGAATTTTTTGCAAGCAGAAATAGTTTTAGTGGTGTCTTCTCCTTGTTGGGCCTTTCTTGCAGATTCACACTCAGGTTGACTTTGAAAAATAACTGGACTTTCTTTATAATGCCACAACCCTCCCCCCTCTCCTTCAACTACATCTTTTAAGTCATCAGTCCCATCATCTCCACCTAGGAACTTTTTAGCCTGATCAAGAAGTTTTGCTGCCTCTTCTTGCACGCTCTCTCCTACTCCTTTTGCTCTTTTAAGTAAATCGGAAAGGAATCCTCCTGTTTCTACATGGGGTTTTGCAAGAGGTTTAGGAAGATCTTTTTGAGTAGAACCTCCTTGTGCACTAACAAATCCAATCACACCACTAAAAGCAATTATACTTATAACTAAGTTTAGAATTAATAAAAAACATTTGATTTCATTTGTCGTTCGTTTCATTTTACCTCTTTTTTTTGTTTTTATTTATTATGGTTATGGTCTGACTTCAATCTGATGTGCATGTAATAAAAAACCTTCTACGGAAAATATTGAGGTATATGTTCCTGGTCCGTTTTTATCCACCATTTTTTCTAAAGGGATTTCTCCTTTTTCTATTTTATCATTAATATTAAATCTAGAATTCAAAATCTTTTTCCCTTCTGGGGAATAGAACTCAATCATACCTTTTCTTACTTTATCAAATTTTTTATTATAAATTCCTAAAATAAGCCTTTCGTTTTTAAGGAAATAAGGCTTATTAAAATTTATAGTGTTAAACTCATCTATACTTGGAATCCCATCTTTATTTTTGTCTTCATATGAATCAGCAACAAAAAACTGATAATTGTTAGAGCCAAGTAATTTATTAAGATCTACTTTAGTTTCTCCCTTTTTGTTTTTTTTAACAGCATTAAAATTAATGGGATAATCTGCAATATAAGTTGTATTGAGAAATTTGCCTTCAATCTCATCTAGAAAATTAGATTGGTATATAATTAGTTTTTCTTTAGATTTTTTTAAAATATCAGCAAGAAGAAGTTTATTCTCTATTTTATTAAATTTTTTATCATATATCCACAATGCGAATAATGCAGCTTTATCAGCTTCTGATGGTTTTTTAAGATTACCTTTTTTAATATTATTTATAGAGTCAGAAATACTTTGACCTAAATCAAGAGCCTCCAAGAAGCCTTTTTTATTTGGATTTTCATAATAATAATCAAATTCTTTTGTAAATTGAGTATAATATTTGTTATCTTGAACGGCTTTTGGATTTTTCATGATTTTAGGAATTTTTTCTTCAAAAAATTTATCAGCAGTTAATATAAATTCATCAATACTTGGTAATAAAGGACTAATTTCTTCTTTTAATTTTTTATTGAAGCTATCTATTTCTAAAAATTTTCTTATTTTTTTGTTGTTAAGATCTTCTTTAAGATTTTTCTTTTTATCTTGAGCATAAACGGCTCTACTTTGACCTTGATAATCATTACTTAAATAACCATCTAAACTAGCTGAACCAAACACGACTGCTCCAGCCGTTAATAAACTTGTTAACCCATTTCTTAATGCCTGCTTCATTTTCTGATTATTTTCTCCTTTTTTTCGTTATTTTCTTTGTTTTTAAGGTTTACTATAATTGATTTTTTTGATTATTAGTTTATAGTTAGGTATATATTTCAAGCATTTCTTCTCTTTGGTTTGATGCTATTAATTTTTCTCTAGGATCTCCTGTAGGATAGTATTCTGTTACTATGTCTCCAAAAGAAACTCTATTATTATAATCTACTAGTTGCCCTTTTTTGTTTGTATATTTTTTGAGTTCAAATGTTTTTTCTGGATTTAATATGTTTGCTATTACTTTTACTCCATGGTCAATATTACTAAAAGTTGTTGGCGCGTATGTTTTTTGATTAAAGAAGTGAATTGAGAATTTTCCTGAAGAAAATCTATGTCTCTGCCCTCCTACTTCTAAATTGTTAAAAGTTTTCAAGGCATGGGCATTAATATCATGACCATTTATTCCCAGATTATGATTGTTAAGTACTAGTGATTGGCTGCTTACTATGTTATTTGCAATTTGTTTTCCTGTAATTGTTGGTTTTAGTAATGGTAATGAGATGGTAGTTATAGTTCCAGTATCGGTTCCTGCAGTTGTTTCTTGTTCGGTAGCTTGAGCTTGGGAGGCTGAAGCTACAATTGTTCCAGCTAATTGTGCTTGAGGTCCTGTATCTGTTGATGGTTGATTACTTGGGTCATCTCCTGGAATTCCTTGCAAGACTACTTGGGTATCAGCACTAGGAATACTGGCTGCTACTTGGTTTTCAACTTCAACATTTACATTATTTGCAGTTATTGAAGTTTCACTTGTTGTTTCTACTGTTCCTGTTGTTCCGTCTTCATTTGATGATACTACTGCTAGAGTATTTCCATCTGCAGATTGTACAGCTACTCCTGCTCCATCTGAAATTTCAGTTTTTACTCCCCCATTGCCAGATTTTTCAGATTTTGATTTTCCCTTACCACTTAGTGCAAAAAATAAAGCTATTCCTATTCCACCAACAATTAATAATGTTCCTATATCACCTCCAAGTAGTTTGCCAAAAAAACTTCCCTTAAAATCTTCATATTTTTTAAAGTCAGCTTCTACATCATCTAAACTAACATCTTCATAACCAAACCATTTCCTTATCTTCCTTTTTCCAAATCCTATTTCCTTAGAAACTCCCACCTTCATTCCATCTATTTTAAATAGGATATCTAATTTTTCTATTTTATTTTCTCGACCTTTATTTGCTTCCTTTAATTTAGATTCTAAGTATTTGTTAAATTTTTTTATAGGGACCTTCTTGCCTCTAAAAACTATATCATCTCCTTCAGGTCTAAAACCTGACTTTCCAGGATCATTAAGGGCCCTTGCGGAACCACCAACTTTCTTATTCCAGTAATTTTTTCTTTGTTCTTTTGTTGCTGCCTCCCAGTTTTCTTTTTTTTCAAATGATTCTTGCAAGTCTTTGGTTAATTTTCCATCATTAGCTTCTAGAAATGTATCTAAATTAAATGGTTTGCAATCATCATATGTTAGTGTAAACGTTTTATCAGCTTCTTTAGCATCATCAATAGCTTGCTTGCAAACGGATTTATCTTTGTAAACTATTGGACTTCCTGGATAAGTGTGTAATCCTCCTTCTCCTGGCTCTTGTGCACTAACTAAACCAATTGCACTACTAAAGGCAAATATAGATATAACTAGATTTAAAATTAATAAATAACATTTTATCTTTCCCATTTTTTCATCTTATATTTATTATTATGATTAAATTTCTGGCTGAGTGGTTTCTAGTTGTATTGTATATTTATTTAGGAATTCAAAAATATATGGTTCATCCATAGTCCGATTTTCTAAAATCATTACTAAAGTTGTGTCGGTTTCTAATGATATGAAATCTACATAAAGGTCTTTTTGTTCTGCTAGTTCAGATATACAATTAATACACATTAAACCTGGATTTTCAGTATGAGAATTTGTTATAAAATCGGCAATTTCTATTATATCATTTAAAGAAGATTTTAGAGTTAAGGGATGTTGTCTCAGTTGGAATGTTGTTGTAGTTCCTTTATGGTCTATTGAAAGAAGAAGATTAGTGTTAAATGCGACAGATTCAGGACTTATTGATGTTTGAGTGGATGGTTGCTGATATTCTAGTTCAAAGTTTGGAAAGTTAATCTGATTTAGGCAAGATTCAATGCCATCATCAAGATATGAGGAGAGTTCTGATTCAATTTTTTGCTTGTTGGGCATCAATTGTAATCCTTGATAGTAATAGTATGGAATAAATGCCCATTCCATTTCATAATAGTAGTCTGGTTTATTGTTATAGCCTCCTTGAAATCCTATTCTTTTTAAGGCTTGTTTTGAAGTTTCTTCATGACAATCTATGATAAATGTTTGAATATTCTGAATAGAAGGCTGGATTCCATGCATTTTGAAATAATCTAAGTCTTGTTCTATTTGTTTTTTTTCAGTCTTTGTAATGAAGAGAAATGCTATAAAAACTATTATTAATATAGCAATAATTATGAAAATAGTTACTTGTCCTCTTTTTTTCATTATAGAAAATAGATATAGAAGTTTTTAAAATCTTGGTATTATTGATAATATAATGAAGAAGATAATTAATTTATATAAAAGAGTTGGGCAAACTCCATTGCAGGCAATTGATAGATTTAGAGAGAATAATCCTAGTTATAAAAATGTAAAGATGAGTTATGCTGGGAGATTGGATCCAATGGCAGAAGGTGTATTATTAGTTTTAGTTGGAGAAGAAAATAAGAAAATGAAGCAGCATATGAGACTAGATAAGGAGTATAGAGCTGAAATTTTAATAGGAATAAGAAGTGATAGTCATGATGTTTTAGGAATTGCAAGTTTTAGTAATGATAAAAACGATAAAGGAAAGAGTAAAGAGCTGATGGAGAAGATAAAAGGGCTGAGAGGTAGTTATGAACAAAAAATTCCCAAATATTCTTCATATAGAATTAAAGGAAAACCAATGTTTTATTATGCTTTGAAAGGCATAGCTGTTGAGGAAATTAAAAAGAAAGTTATTATTAAAAGTGTTAAGATTAACTCTACTTATGATGTTAATAATAAAAGGCTGTTGAAGTATGTTTTGAGTAAGATAGATAAAGTTAAAGGAGATTTTAGGCAGTCTGTAATTAAGAAAAGATGGAATGAGTTGTTAGGGGATTCTAGGGATGAAAGAAAGTTTTTAGTTATTGATGTTACAATTAATTGCAGTTCTGGAACTTATATTAGGGCAATTGCAGATGATTTGAATGGATTGTTGCTTAGTTTGAAAAGGACAAAAGTTGGCAGGTTTGATATTAATAAGAGTTTGAAACTTAGGTAGATTTTTATAGTTTAATTTTATAGTTTAATTATGGGTTGGAAAAGAGGTTTAGGGGTTGGATTATTATTTGTAGGAGCATTTATAATTTTAACTGGTAAGGTTATAACAGGAGCAGTCATTGGGATTGGAGAAGAGAGTTATTTGGGTTTGTTAGGATTGTTAGTTTTTATTATTGGGGTTTTTTTGGTAGTAATTAGTAGAGTTGGAGGGTTGGAGAAAGAATTAGGAGGAGAAGAGATAAGAGTTTATGATTCTGAAAAACTAGGGGTTTCAAAAGAGGAAAGATACTCTATGAAAGATCCTTATCGTTTTTTTGCAGAGAGTGGAGAAGTAAGTCTCAGAGATTTTAAGAGGATTTACGAAAATATTAAGACCAAAGAAGGTGAGAAATATTTAGAAAGAGTTAGAGAAGTTTATGGAGAAGGGATTTCTTCGTTTATAGGTGCTGGTTTGGGAGAGGAGAAAGAAATTGGAAAAGAATTTTTGAAAGTCCTTTATGATGGGAAGGTTAAGAGACCTAGTAAAAGGGTTGCTTAATTTTTTTAGTTTTTCCTGTTTTATGTTTTATCTCATAAACTGATTTTCCCAATTTTCTAGCTGATGTTCATCAAATGTTATTTTAATTTTACTATTTGGCTGTTTTTTTGGTTTCTTTTTTATTTTTAACAAGATTCCAAAGATTAGTCCTATTCCAATTCCTGAAAGATGAGCAATTGATCCTATGTTTGATGGGCCAAAAGCTCCCATAGTTCTTAATACATCAGCTGCAACCCATAAAATAGATGCAATAAACATTGGCATTATTAAACCAAAGGCCCATACCATCATTAATGGCCGAATAATAGTTAGGGCTCCTAGAACACCATAAATTGCTCCACTAGCTCCCAGACTTGAAGGATAGTAGTTTACTGCAATTATATTTGCTATTACTCCAGATACTAAGAAAGTTATTAGGAAATTTTTAGATCCTAATGATTTTTCTAATATTAATCCAAAAAACATTAATGCAAATAAATTAAATAAAAGGTGTGTAATACTACCATGTAAGAAAATTGCTGTTAGAAATCGCCATATCTGATATTTAGCTAAAGAAAGCTGGTTTAATACAAAAATTTCTGTGAATCCTGGGATAATAACTTGTAATGTGAAGATTAAAATTGTTATTAAAGATAACCATATTGTGTATAGTTTATTTTTCATAGATTTTTTAGGAAAATTGAGTTTAAAATACTTACGAATTAAGTAAAATTTTAAGAATTAAATAAAAAAAAAGAAAAAATAAAAAGAAAAAAAGTTTATCTTTTAGCTAACTGAAATACGTTCTTAACTGCTACAACAATTGTTGCTGGAACAAATAATACTAGTAATGCACTAAGTATACCTAATACAGCTTGAACAGACTTCCCATCAATGCCACCCATAGCGTCTAATCCCATTGAACTAGCTATTATTAATACAACACCAGATAATAGGAAAGGAGTTACCTCTTTTTCAGCGATATTTAACAATCCAACTACTAGTCCTATTATGAACAAAGTTACTGTCATGTTTGCAGTTTGATCTCCACCAATGCCCAATCCTAAAATAACTGCTACAACAAGACCAATCAGAAAAGCCCAGCTTCCTAATGTGCTTCCTTTTGCCATTTTTCACCTCCTTTCATTTTTAGTAATTATATACCTCAACACCTATTGTTAATAGTATTTTTTAGTTTTTATATGTTGCGGTTGGTTGTATTCGACAAAATTTAACAAAAAGATCAGAAATTTTTAAAACTTCAAAATTTTATATTTTGAGGTCCCCGAAAATAAAATATTTTCGAGGATTTCTGATTTTTTGAAATTATAAATTTCAAAAACTTTAAAAAGGTAGGATTCTAGTTTTTTTTACAATGAAAGTTAAATTAATTAGGGGTTATCCCCACAACTAGAAAAGATTTTTCTAGCTTAGCTTTTGTTGATAGTTTTGGTTTTAATAATGTTTTTATACTATTTATTCTTAAATTTACATATGGCGATTGTAGTTTAGTGGTAGAATGCGGGCTTGTGGTGCCTGAGATGGGAGTTCGATTCTCCCCTTTCGCTTTTTTAAAGGGAGGCATAGAATGACAACAGATACAGTAAAAGGATTTAGAGATATTGAAGATGCTGGGAAAAGGATTTTAATTAGAAATATAATTGAGGAAATTTTTAGATTATATGATTTTAAGGCAGTTGAAACTCCTACTATTGAGTATGAAAAGTTTGTAAAAGGAGAGAATTCAGATGATGAGGCTGTAAGTGATATTTTTAAGTTAAAGGATAAAGGCAAAAGGAATTTAGCTTTAAGGTATGAATTTACCTTTCAACTGAAAAGGTTGGCTAAAAATAAAAAGCTACCTTATAAAAGATATCAAATAGGAAATATATTTAGAGATGAGCCGATAGCTGGCAATAGATGGAGAGAGTTTACTCAGTGTGATGTTGATGTTGTTGGAAGTAGTATTAAAGATGATGCAGAGATTTTGAAGATTTGCTCGGAGATTTTGAATGAGCTTGGAATTAATTTTGTTATTAATTTTAATAATAGGAAATTATTAAATGAAATTTTGGACGATCTTGGAGTTAAAGATAATGAGGAAGTAATTAAGGAATTGGATAAATTAGATAAACTTTCGGAGAAGGAAGTTAAAGGTAATTTGAAGAATCTTGGTGCTGAAAAAGTTCTTGGAGTTTTTAAGAAGCCTGAAAAATATTTTGAGAAGTATGAAAGTTACAATGAAATTAAAGAATTGAAGAAAGCTTGTTCGTTGTTAGGAGTTAAAGTTAATTTTCAGCCATTTTTAGCAAGAGGCCTGGCATACTATAATGGAAGTGTTTTTGAGGTTAAGTCTGATTTAAAAGAAAGCATTGCTGCTGGAGGGAGTTATTTGATTAATGGAATTCAGAGTACTGGGATAAGTTTTGGTTTGGATAGAATGGAGACAATAAGTAAGGTTGATGATTATGTTAAAAGGGTTTTAGTCATTAGTCTGAATCAGGATAAAAAAGCTATTGAGATAGCTGGAAAAATAAGAGAACTAGGAGTTAGTTGTAGTGTTTTTTATGGTAAGCCTGGAAAGGCTTTAGATTATGCAAATTCAACTGGAATTCCTTTAGTGATTTTTGTTGGAGATGAGGAAGTTAAGAGGAAAAAGTTGAAGATTAAGAATATGAATACTGGGAAGGAGAAATTTATCCCTGAAAACGATCTAAAAAAGATTTGTTAGATAAAGGTTCATTTGACATTATCATCTCTATAAGGTTTATAATGTTGCTGAAAGTAATTACTCTATCTTTCCTTCCCCATTCTCCTTCTTTTTGAACTATGAAGGCTAGTCTTCCTCCTGGTTCTTTAGAAAATCTGGTTTCTGGATCTAATCCCTTTAAATCACTCCAACTTAATCTATTTCCATTATAGCTCTTAGGAACATAAATGAATCTCTCAAATTCTATAACACTACCATTGTTATCTTGATAACTAAATGTATTATGACTTGTTCTTAAATAGAAAGAGTTTTTAGAGTTTTTTCCCCTAGGTTCATATCTCATTGTGGCAGAATTTCCTAAAATTCTAAGATATTCTTCACTATCCATAATGAAATCAGGAATAGATCCATTTCCATCATCAAGTTTATCATCAATATACTCTCTAGGTGACATAATATTTAGTGTTATTAAAGGATTATAAGCTTTATTGATTTCTAGATCATTTTCTAGATCTCTATTTTCTAATTTTTATAATCCAATTTTTTTTAGAAAATCTGTCGTGAATTTCTTCTTCATGGAAGCTGATGATTTTAAAACCAGCAGATTTTATTAAATCTATTAGTTCTTGTTTTTTATAAAGATAATAATACCTCATATAAGGAACTCCTTGCTCGTACCAAGACATGTAAATTTCTCCGTGAAAATTAACTTTTGCAAATCTTTTGTCTTTTGAATTCCAGACAGAGATTAAAGCTTTGCTGTTTGGTTTTAGGATTCTGTGTAATTCTTTTAGGGATTGTAATCTTTGTTCTTTGGTATCAATACAATGAAGTGCTGCAATAAATAAACCATAATCAAAGTAATTATCTTTGAAAGGTAGTTTGTTCAATTCAGATTTGAATAGTTTAGCTTTAACTTTATTTTCTTTGATGTATTTTTCAGCCTGTTTTAATTGTCCTTCTGAGAAATCTACTCCATAATAAGTTATGTTGGGATTGGGAATCATGTTTCTCCCTGTTCCACATCCCAAGTCTATTATTTTCCCTTTTTTGCTTTTTAGAAAAGCATCTACTATTTGAATTCTTTTTAAGACATAGGTTTTCCAAGGCTTAGAAATTGCGTTCCAAATAGCTTCTTGGTTGGGCTTTTTATTGGTAAGTTCAAATTCTTGCTTTGATATTATTTTAAAGTTTGTCATGAAAGGGAAAGGTTTATGAAGGTTAAAAAATCTTTTGATAATGTAATAATTAATAAAATGTTAATTCCACAGAAAGGAGAAGTTAGAAAGCCTTCTAGGACAATGGCGGGAGTTACTCCCTTGACTGTAGTTTTGGCTCCTAGAAAATGTGATCATGGAACTTGTATCTATTGCCCTGGTGGTGAGAAAGTTCCGCAAAGTTATACAGATAAAAGCCCTGCAGTTATGAGGGGATTAATGTTAGATTATGATCCTTTTAAACAAGTAAAAGTTAGATTGAAAGCTTTTAAGGTAATGAATCACCCAACTGATAAAATTGAATTAATTATATTGGGAGGAACTTTCTTACAATATCCTAAAGAGTATAAGGAGAATTTTATTAAAAGATGTTATGATGGTATGAATGGTAAGGAATCTGATAGTTTGGATGAAGCTAAAAAGATAAATGAGACTGCCGAACATAGATGTGTTGCAATGTGTATTGAGAACAGGCCAGATAATTGTTCTGAAGAAGAGATTAGGGAGATGTTGAATTATGGATGTACAAGAGTTGAGATAGGAGTTCAGATGCCAGATGATGAATTATATGAAAAGACAAATAGGGGGCATACTGTTAAAGATGTTGTTGATGCTAGCAAGAAATTGAGAGATGCTGGTTTTAAGTTAGGTTATCATATAATGCCTGGATTGCCCTATAGTGATGAGGAAAAGGATTTGAAATTGTTTAAGGAGATTTTTGATAATCCTAATTATAAGCCTGATCAATTGAAAATATATCCTTGCCAAGTTATTGATGATTCTCCTTTAGCAATATCTCATAAATCTATTGGGTTTATTCCTTATAGTGAGAAGCAGACTCAAGAGATTTTGGAGAAAATGACTAGAATGATTCCAGAGTATTGCAGGACAATGAGAATTATGAGAGAGATTCCACCTGAGAAGTTAGTTTCAGGAATAACTAGAATAGATATAAGGAGAGAAGTTGAGAAAAACTTGAGAGATAGGGGAGAAAAGATAGGAGAGATAAGAATGAGAGAATTAGGATTTAACAGGCAATACTTCAAGGAAATGGATAATAATATTAGTTTGAAGATAAATGAATATGAGGCTTCAGGAGGTAAGGAATTTTTCATGCAGTTTGTAAATAAAGATAATATTTTATTTGGATTATTAAGATTAAGAATACCTAGCAATCCTTTTATGGAAGAGTTGAAAGATGCTGCTGTTGTAAGAGAGTTGCATGTGTATGGACAATCTCTTAAGATTGGAGAAAAGGGTAAGGATGGCCAGCATACTGGCATTGGAAAAAAATTAATGAAAGAAGCTGAAAAGATAACTAAGGAAAGTGGATTTGACAAAATAGCTGTTATTTCTGGAGTTGGTGTTAGAGGGTATTATAAAAAATTAGGGTATAAACTTGGAAGAGAAAAAGTTTATATGATTAAAGAATTGTAAAAAAAATAAAAAAAAAATAAAAAAAAAATTATTGGACGTCTTCGTCAGGACCTGTAGTACACCAAGTGCCATCTATGTTCCCGAATATTTCTATATTGTCTCTAGATCTTAGTTTTTCTATTGCAGTAGTTTTTGTAGTAACAGCACTTACTGCTCCACCTGATTCCACAACAAGGTTGCCATTAACAAAGACTCTATGATCTCCTATGTCTCTATCCGGTCTTATTGTTACACTTCCAGAAGTCCATGTTCCTCCACAACCCGGGGGCGTATCTGTAGCCAATCTCATACATGTTGCTTTATTAGCATTACAATCTATACCTGTTACAGTAGCACTACATCCTTCATCTTTGACAATATTAGTCATTTCAATTACTAACAAGGCACATGCTGATTTCTTTTCAAATTCTTCAGAGCCACTTTTTGCATAGCCTTGAATAACTTGCCAGACAATTACGATTGCAGCAAGAACAAGTAGAATTATTAACACAGTAGTTATAATTTGTGCTTGTGCTTTTTTATTCATATGATAAGTTTCCTCCTTTCATTCCTCTTTTTATTATTAATTAATAGATGTTTTTTTAGTTTATAAAGATTTCCTAAAGTTTGCATTATTTTTTTATTTTAGATTTTTTATTGAAATTAAATAAAACATCAATAAGATCTTTTTGAGTAATTGTTTTATCTACTTCTGAAATTCCACGTTGTTCTGTGAACTTGTAGAAAGTTTCTGGGCTGTAATTTTGTTTTTTCAATGAGGATAAAGTTAGTAATTTTGGATCATCCCATGATTTGTACTTTCCTTTTTTAATTAATTCCAGAATTTTTGATGAAGATAGTTGAAATCCTTTTAGATGCAACCTTCCTATAAAAGCTGTCCAAGGGTAGATTTTTTGTTTGTTCAGAACTTTGTAAATCATTTCTTGTCTTTTTGCATTGTCTTTATGGTCTTTCCCCCTAATGAGATGAGTTATACCTTGTTCTATGTCATCTACAGCAACTGCTAGATTCATTAATGGCCAGACTTTATATTTCTTTTTTTGGAGCGGATGAGAAGTTGTGTTTATTCTAGCTAGAGGGAAGTCTCTCATTGCAGGATTTTTGTCTTTCAAATTAGATTTAAATCTAAGAACAGCTTGTCCAGGTTTGTATCCAGTTTTAGTTTTGTCTAACATTTTTTTCCATTTTTTTAATTGTTCAGTTTTTGGTAGGTTTCTACAGAGGCATGCTTTTTGTGTTAAAATTATTTTTTTAAATTCTTCCTGGCTACAAGTACAAACATAAACTGTATTTTTATTTAGAAGAAATTCTACATATTTGTAATATAATTCCATTCTTTCTGATTGGATGATAAATTTTACTTTATTTTTACACAACCATTTTGCTTCTTCTTTAATCATTTTATAGGCTGGCTTGTAAATGTTATCTGGGTTTGTATCTTCTATTCTGATATAGAACTTGCCTTTGTACTTTTGTGCGTAAAGAAAATTGGGTAAGATAGCTAGTATGTGTCCAATGTGGAGGGGGCCGCTTGGTGAGGGAGACATTCTTGTAATTACTTTTCCTGTTTTTGCCTTTGGCAGAGGTGGAAGGCCTTCTCTTTCTTTTCTATGGCTGATGAATGATTTCAGTTTTTCAAATTCCTTTTTCTTAACAGCAGGGTCCCATCTATTAATTTCATAAATTATGTCTTGAACTTTAGGCAATATTTTCTTAATATTTTTCTTTTCTAATCCTTCAGTAAACAAGCTGTTTATAACTGCTCCAACTACTGCTTGACCATCATGTTCTAATGAGTTTTTTAATGCATAAGCATATATTATTTCATCTTTTATTTTTTTCATTTTTCTATTGCTCGTTTTCAAAACCAGTTATTTTATCAATCTTTTCTTCCTTTTTAATTTCTTCACTAGCAAGTTTGACTTCTTTTCCAAGTTCTTTCATAAGTTCTAATTTAACTTCATTCTCTAGTTGTTTTTTTTCAATGAGTTTAGCTCTTGCTTTTTCAAGGCCTGATTGAACAACTGGTTCAATATTTTCTGTTTGTTCCTCTTGTAGTTCTTTTTTCATTTCTTCAATATCTTCTTCCAATTCTTCTAGAAATTTATCTTTGTTTTTTTCAAAATGCTGATATAAATAAATATGTATTTCATCAAGATGATTTTCTTGTTCCAGCCATAGTTTCTTACTATTGTTTAGATGAAGTACTGGAAGAAAACCCGCTAATCTTTCTTCTTTTTCTTTTCCAACGATTTTTGAGTATTCAACTTTAGTCATTTTTGGTTTTTTTAAAGCTGTTAGAATTCTTGCATAGAATTGTTTTATTCTGTCTTTTAAATCTATTTTTTTAAAAGTAGGAATGTCAACTTCTGATAATTTTCTGGCTCTTTTTATTTGAACTTCTCTCTTTATTCTTCTAGATTCTGTATTAATAGCTTTGTTTAAAGCTGCCATTAATTCAGGCAAGGTTACTTTCCTTAATCTTGACATAGGTGTTTTAGGTATTAAAAGAGGCAGTTCAGATTCATCAATTTCAATTCTTTCAATTTGATATTTGTTTTCAATATCTTTTTTCCCAAATAATATATCATCAATACTCTTTATATGTTTGTTAAGTAAGAGTTCCGATTTGATTCTTAGAAGCAATGCAGCAGCAAATAGAACTTTGCTTGATATATAAAAGTCAGTTTCTTCAAGTTTTTCAATTTTTATGAAGTACTTTTTGGTAAGAATAATAAGGTCAATATCCCAGGGATCTAGTTGTTCAGTGTGTATAAGTTCATAAATAATTGCCTGCCAATCAGGTTTTTTACTAGTTATTACGTCATAAACATGATTGGAGTTTACTTTTTCTATAATTTCTTCTTCAAAGTTATTACTATCTTCAAAATCTGCCTCTTCTTGGGGTAGAAATTCTTCGAAACCCATCTAAAAAGAAAGAAATCAAGATTATAAAGGCTTTTGGTAGCCTTATTAGTATACTTTGGTATACTGCTGTCATTCCTAAGTTATAACATACCGAAAAGTTTATATACTATTTATGTGTGTATATACTATCACCTCTTTTTCCCCAGAAGAGCCAGGACATACTCTTTTGTTTGACACCGGCTTTTCTAGGGTTTATAATCCTTAATTAAGTTTATAGAAAACAATATTGTTTTCTGTCTATACAATTTCAAAGAAATTGTACATATTAATAAAATAATCCTGTCTAAAATCAGGCACTGTTTTGTTAATTATATTTCCCATAGTAACATTTATAAGTGATCTTTTTGTAATATCCTTAATTAAAATTTGAAAATGGAAAAAAATAACGATTTAAGTCATTTATTTGATGGAATATCTGGAGATGTTTTAGATAGTTTAAAACATTTACCTGTTTTTAATTATGTTCCTAGTTTTGCTCTCGAAAAAGCAAGAATTGCAACTAATGACAAGATATATTTTTTGTATATAGCTGGCATTTATTCTACTGGCGAAAACGATGAAAATAAGAAAGTTGAAATTGTTGGGAGCTCAATTATAGTTCCTACTGGACAATTTTTAATTAATTTACCTTTAGATAATATTAATCGTAACATCCCTATAGAAAATATTAGAAAATATGAAACTTTAAAAAAATTGAATTATGAAGCCGCATAAAGCAAAAGATTTTAATATAACAATCATTTTCTAGTAAGATGAAACTTTGTAAAAAATGTAAGGAAATTATGAAGCCAATTGGTAAGGGTATGTTTGAATGCATTGATTGTGGGTTTAAGGATAAAGGAAAGGATTTGATTGAGAAAGAAGAGATTAAAAAACCTCCAAAAGTTAAAGAAGGAGTTGTAAAGGAAGAGAATATTTTTGCAGATTATCCTTTTAAATGTAGTAAATGTGGTTATGGAAAAGCAGAAGTGATTGAAAGGCCTCCTAGTGTATCTGATGAGGATACTCACACATATTTAAGATGTGGGAAATGTGGATGGACAGAGGATTTAGCTAAAAAAGCAACGTGAAATGTGGAGTTAATATGATTAATACTAATAATTTAAACGAAGCTAGGAAACAAATACAGAAAGCTGTAAAAGAAGGTAAAGGGGTTGTTGTTCAGGCGGGAAGTGATGATTTTAATAGAAAAATTCTTGAGAATAAAGATGTTGATATGATTGTTGGATTAGAGTTGCATAATCGTGGAGATAGGTTGAAGCAAAGAGATTCTGGGTTAAATGAGATTTTATGTAAGTTGGCTAAGAAAAATGATATTAAGATTGGAATTGACGTTCTTGCTATTAGTAGGTTAGATAAGATTGAGAAAGCAAGAGTTCTTGCTAGAGTTAGGCAGAATATTGGATTGTGTAAGAGGATTGGGTGTAAGATGGTTTTAATTGGGAATGGTAGTAAACAAGATATCCTTAGTTTTTTTCTAAGTTTGAAAGGTAGTACGAAGCAGGCGAAAGTTGCGTTTAGCTTCAAATAATCTTATAAACCTTTTATTCTATTTAATAAAAATGGTTAAAAAACAAGGGTCTGATATTAATAAAATTGTAGAATTTCTTAGTCCTAATGAGAGGAAAATATTAAGTTTCTTAGGAGAAGGAAGTATTGAGGAAGTTGTTCAGCATTCTGGTTTGGATAAGACAAGTGTATTAAGGGCCTTGGAATTCCTTTCTAATAAGGGTGTTGTTGAGATTAAAAGTAGTAAGGAAGAAATTGTTGAACTTGGAATTAATGGTTTGTTGTATGTGAGGAAGGGTCTGCCTGAGAGAAGATTAGCTAGTTTGATAGCTGAGAAGAAGTCAATAGATTTGAATAAAGCGAAGAAACAATCTGGGTTAAGTGAAAATGAATTTAAAGCTGCTTTAGGAGTTTTAAAGAAAAAAGCTTTAATTAATTTGATAAATGGCAAGATTATGTTAGCTGGAAGCAAAGGAGAAATTACTAAGCATAACTTGGAGGAAAAGTTTTTGGAAAGTTTGCCTAGGAAACTGGATAGTTTGGAAGATGAAGAGAAGTTTGCTTTTGAAAATTTGAAATCTAGAAAAAATATTCTAGATGTTATTGACAAAAAAATTGTTGAATTTAAAGTAACAAAGTTAGGAAGTGAATTAATTAGTAAGGGTTTAGATGAGAAGATTAATGAGATGATAGAAGCAGTAAGTCCTAATTTAATAAAGACAGCTGGTTGGAAAGGTAAAAAATTTAGAAGATATGATTTAACTGGAAATGTTCCGAGAATTTATGGGGGGAAAAGGCACTTTGTAAATCAGGCTGTAGAATATGGGAAGAAAATTTGGTTGGAAATGGGTTTTAAAGAGATGACTGGAAGTTTGGTTCAGAGTGGTTTTTGGAATTTTGATGCTCTTTTTACTGCTCAAGATCATCCTGTTAGAGAATTACAAGACACTTTTTTTATTGAGAAAGAAGCTAAATTGCCTGGAGGGGAAATAGTAGAGAATGTTGGGAAAGCTCATGAAGGAAAAATAGAAGGAAGTAAGGGATGGCAAGAATCTTGGAAAGAGGAAGATGCTAAAAAAGTTTTATTAAGAACTCATACAACTTGTTTGTCAGCGAGAACTTTGGTTGAAATTGCCGAGAGGAAGGAATTTCCTGCTAAATATTTTGCATTAGGAAAATGTTTTAGAAATGAAACTGTTGATTGGAGTCATGGATTTGAATTTAATCAGACAGAAGGAATTGTCGTTGATGAAAATGCAAATTTTAGACAGTTACTTGGTTATTTAATTGAATTTTTTAAGAAAATGGGTTATGATAAAATTAGGATTAGGCCTGCTTATTTTCCATATACGGAACCTAGCTTGGAAATAGATGTTTTTCATCCCATTCATAAAAAGTGGGTTGAATTAGGAGGGGCTGGAATGTTTAGACCAGAAGTAACTATTCCAATTTTTGGCCGTCATGTTCCAGTTTTAGCTTGGGGTCCAGGATTTGACAGAATTATAATGGAATTTTTTGAAATAAAAGATTTGAGAGAGATGTATAAAAATGATTTGAATAAATTGAGAGAAATGAAAATTTGGGATAAATAAAATGACAATACTAACACTAAGTAAAAAAGAACTTGAATCTAAAATTGGAAATATAGATGATAAACTTAGAAATAAGATTGATATGTTTGGGACTCCTATTGATAATGAGGATGAGAATGAAATTAGTATAGAAATTTTTCCAAATAGGCCTGATTTGTTATCCTTGCAAGGATTTACTAGAGGTTTATTGGCTTTTTTGGGAAAGGGGAAAGGAATTGTTGAATATAAAGTTGAGACTCCTGAAAAAGATTTTAAGGTTATAATTGATAAAAGTGTTAAGAAAGTTAGACCTTATACAGCTTGTGCTATTGTTAAAGGATTGAAGTTTGATAATAATACAATTGATGAGATTATTGATATTCAGGAGAAACTTCATGGTAGTTATGGAAGAAATAGAAAGAAACTTGCTATTGGAATTTATCCTTTGGAAAAAATTAAACTTCCCATTAAATTTTTAGCGAGAAAACCAGAAGATATTAAGTTTCAGCCTTTGGAATTTCCAAAAGAAATAAATGGAAGGCAGATATTAAGCCAACATCCAACCGGAAGGGAATATGGTAAGTTGCTTGAAGGTTACAATGAGTATCCGATTTTTGAAGATGCGAATAATGAGATTTTAAGTATGCCTCCAATTATTAATAGCGAGAAAACTGGAAAGATTAGTAAGGAAACAACAGATGTTTTTATTGAGTGTTCCGGGTTTAACAATGAGTTTTTGAAGAAAACTCTTAATATGATTGTTACAGCTTTGGCCGATTTAGGTGGAAAGATTTATGCAATGGAGATTGAGGATAAAGTTGAAGGCAAATATCTATCACCAAATTTGAATGCTGAGAAAATGGAATTTCAGATTGATTATATTAATAAAAATTTAGGATTGGAATTAAGTGAAAAAGAGATTGCTAGTTTGTTTAGTAAGATGGGTATTGGTTTTGATGGAGTGAAAGAGAAATGTTATGCTCTGGTTCCTAGTTATAGAACAGATATTATTCATAAAATTGATTTAGTTGAAGAGATAGCTATAGCATATGGTTATGATAATTTTAAACCAGAAATTCCAGAAATAGCTGGTGTTGGTGAAGAGAGCAAGATTGATATTTTAAAGGGGAAAGTTGCCGAGGTTTTAATTGGATTAGGTTTGTTAGAAGTTAGTAGTTATCATCTTTCAACTAAAGAGAAGCAATTTAAGAAAATTAATGTTAAAGAATTTAAAGATAAAATTATTCCTGTTATTGATAGTAAGACTGAGAATAATATATTAAGAGCAAGTTTGCTTGCCAGTTCTATTCAAATTTTAAGCGAGAATTCTGATGCAAGCTATCCTCAGAAGATTTTTGAGATGGGAAGGATTTTTAGTTATAATGATGAATGTGAAACTGGGATTGGTGAGTCTGAGAGACTTTGTATTTCTCTTTGTCATGAGAAAGCAAATTTTACAGAATTAAAACAAGTTTTAGATTATTTGATGAAGATGTTAGACTTAAATTATGAGATCAATGAAACTGAAAATCCTAGTTTTATTGATGGGAGGGTTGGAGAGATTATAGTTGATGGTAAAAGTATTGGAGTTATCGGAGAAGTAAATCTAACTGTCCTGAAGAATAATAGAATTATGATGCCCGTTGCAAGTTTGGAGATTAGTATTGAAAATATTTGAATTTTGATCAACCCAAATAACTTCCATTGATTTTCTTTATAATTTCCTTACTATTTTTTAGCTTTTCGACTATTTTTAAAAAATCAGATTTAATCTCTTCATTAAAAATCTTATAAATATTTTTTATGAAGTCAGCTTCTTTTTCTTCAGAATAATCTAAGTCTAATGAGATAAGCTGAATTTCAAAATTTCCAAGCTTATCATAAATTTCTCCTAAAATTTCTCTGTCTTTACTTTCTAATTTTTTTATAATTTTTAGAAAGAAAATAGGTACATTACTTGGATTTGAGAAAGCATCTATGTATCTTAGATATCCTGCTATTCTATCTGAAATTATTCTTCTAATTTTTCTTAATAAAAATTCTGTTTCTATATCAATATCTTCAATGTCAAACAACTTGTTTAATTCTGTAAATTCAGGTAAATTATATTTTTCTTTAAAAATATTGTATTGATTTTTAAGTTCTTCAAGGGATGTAGGTTCTGTCATTTTGTTATTATCTGGTTTAGAGGGTTGGGTTTATAAAGTTATTTAAAATGGGAAGTAAGTTCATCAATAAATTGATGAAGAGAAAGCCCCGAATGAGAATTGAACTCACGACCTCTACATTACCAATGTAGCGCTCTAACCATAACTGAGCTATCGGGGCGTTTTTTCGTCATTAAACCCATATGGACAATGTTTACATCCATTCTCACAACAATATCCTCTTTTTAAAAGATATTTTTCTGTAAGAACCATATAGCCATCAGAATTAATATAAAAATCTTCTGGATCTAGTTCATCTTTTTGTGATAAATACTCAGCATCATCCATATTACAAAACTTAAGAATGCAGGTATAAAATCTTTGTGATTTTAACTCATTCAAAATTAAGAACTCAGAAATTAAAATTTCTGATCCTTCAACAAAGTTGAAGTTTTTGAAGATATAAAAAATATTGTTTTATTCAGTTTCTTCTGGCAGCCAATGCATTTTTACAACATAACTGGAGACAGTTTTCCCCTTATTAACTAACTCATAAACCCATTCAGTATATTCTTCAAGAAATTTCTCAAAATTTTCCCCATTATTTAATTTGATATTTTGCTCTGATATTATAAAAAAAGCTCCTAGAAGGAGAAAGAAAGTTATGAACATAATTGTTTTCATTTTTTAGATTAAGTTTCTTCAGTGAAGGTTCTGTTTGTTAATGACCAATCCATTCCAATAGCACGTCCTGTGAGAGACTTTAAATTTTGAAATCCGTTGGTAAGCCATCCTGCATAAACTTTTACTGCACTAAAAAAACCTTTTGGATTTTTTAAGTCTAAATCATTTTGGTCTTTAACCATACTCATACTTGTATATAAAAATAAAGCTAAAAAAATTAATATAATTATGAAAAATCTATGTTTAAGATGATTTATCTTAATTGCAAATATTCCTGCTATTACAAGAATCGCTATAACTATCCAACTTATCATCTTATTACATCTCCTTTAGTCCTAGTAGAAAGAAAAAGTTATATAAAAAGATTTTGGTTTGTTTAATCTTAGTTTATTTTTCTATTTTAAACTTCTTAAAACTTTCTATAACAAAAAATCCAAATAGGCTGACAAGAATTATCGAAGTCCAGTCAGTGAAATTTAAGGCTGTAAAATGAAAAAAATAATTTAATGGAGTATATAGTGCTAATAGATGTAAAGCAACTGAAATAAAAACAGCCAGGAAAAGGAATTTGTTGACAGGAGATTTGAAGACAGATTTTGTTGACTTGCAATTAAAGACTAAGAACATTTCAAAAGTAATAGATGCTGTAACTGTCATTGTTCTTGCTTTTTCTATGTTATCCATATTCAAGTAGAAAAATAAAAAGCCAATTAGAAAAGCTATTGAACCTGCAAATAAAATAAAATATTTTATTCCTTGTAAGATTTCCTGCTTGTTTGGTTTCTCTTTCATGATTCCTGATTCCATTGGTTCTGCACTAAGAGCTAAAGCTGGTAAGCTATCAGTAATTAAATTTATCCATAAAATTTGTAAGGGCAATAATGGCAGTAATTCTGGATCCCTCCAGATTAACATTACCAGTAAAACTAGGATAACTTGTGAGAAGTTTGCTGAAAGAAGAAATTTAATGAATTTTTTGGTATTGTAATAGATGGTACGTCCCTCTTTTACTCCTTCTACAATTGAGGCGAAATTATCATCGACTAAAACAATATCGGAAGAATCTCTGGCAACATCTGTTCCTCTTATTCCCATGGCAATTCCGATGTCAGCACGTTTTAAAGCTAGGGCGTCATTAACTCCATCTCCTGTCATTGCAACAATTTCATTTTTTTGTTTAAGAATGTTAATAATCCTTAATTTATCTTGAGGAGAAATTCTTGAGAAAACTGAGATAGAATCTATCTGGTCTAACAATTCCCTGTCAGTAATTTTTTCGAATTCTTTTGCATCTATTGATTTTCCATGAAGACCGATTTGCTTTGCTATAGCATTTGCTGTTAATAGTGAGTCTCCTGTAACCATAATTACTTTGATTCCAGCTTGTTTGCATAATTCAATAGCTGGTTTTATTTCTTTTCTTGGAGGATCAATCATTCCTTGAAATCCTACAAAAATTAGATTATCTTCAGCTAGTTTTTTTGAAATGTCTTGTTCTTTAATATAAGATGGCAGATCTTTGTATGCAAACCCTAAAACTCTAAGTCCTTGTTTAGCCATTTCTTCATAAACTTTGATTAACCTTTGCTTATCAGCAGGTTCTAGCATGATTTTTTTGCCGTTAATTAATTCAAAATTGGATTTTTGGATAATTTTTTCAGGGGCCCCTTTGACATAAGAAATAATTCTCCTTTCAGATTTTCTGACAATAGACATCATTTTTCTATTTGAGTCAAAAGGAAACTCTTTGATTCCAGGTTCTTTTTTGGTTAGACTAGGTTTATCTAAGAAATTATTTTTTGCAGATTGTATTAATGCTATTTCTGTTGGATCTCCAATGAAATATTCCTTGACAAGATTTTTTTCAATTCTTGCTTTATTGCATAGTATTCCTATTTTGAAAAGTAGATCTTTTTGTTTTGCAGGGTTGAGTTTTCCATTAGTATAAATTGCTGCAACATCCATTTTTCCTTCTGTCATTGTTCCTGTTTTATCTGAACAAATAACAGTAACTCTGCCGAGAGTTTCTGAAGAGGATAGTTTTCTAATTAAAACATTTTTTTTAACCATATTTCTAGTAGCAAAAGCCAATCCTAATGATATTACTGCAGGTAATCCTTCTGGTATTGCTGAAACGGCTAAACTAACTGCTACTAATAGGGACTGAAAGATTTCAGAACCCGCCAAGATTAATATGAAAACCGTTATAATTGATATTATGATGATGATAATTCCTAATTTTTTGGCAAAAGTGTCTAATTTGTCTTTGAAAGGGTTTTTCTCAGGTTTAACTTCTTGAACTAGTTCAGAGATTTTTCCTAGTTCAGTATTTATTCCAGTACTAATAACAACTGCTCTAGCACTTCCTAGAACTATGTCTGTTCCTTGATAGATCATGTTAGTTCTGTCTGCTAAAGGGGTATCACTTTCAATTTTGTCTAAAGTTTTTTCTTCTGGGACGCTTTCTCCAGTCAAATTTGATTCATTAACTTTTAATCCGGCAATTTTTATTATTCTGGCATCAGCCATTATTTTATCACCTTCGTTAAGGATTAATATGTCTCCTGGTACAATTTTTTCAGAATTTATTTCAACAACACGATTGTTTCTTAAAACTTTTGATATTGGGACAAGAATTTTTTTCAAACTTTCAATAGACTTTTCGGCTTTATATTCCTGAAAAAATCCTATTCCTGCATTTACAAAAACAATAGCAAGAATAACAATAGAATCTATTTTTGATTTCATGAGAAAAGATAAGATAGCTGCTAAGATTAAAATTATTATAAGAAAAGATTTAAATTGTTCCAGAAAAACTTTTAGAGCGTCAAATTTTCTTATTTTTCTTAATTTGTTCTCACCAAATTTTCTAAGTCTTTGGTTAGCTTCTTTGTTAGAAAGGCCTTTTTCGTTAGAGTCAAGATTTTCAATAACCTCTTTTGATGATAAATAGTGCATGTATTAAGAGAGTTAGATAAGTTTAAAACATTATTGTTTTAACTCATTCAAAATTAAAAAATTTTGAAGATTTAAAAGATTATTCTTTAGTAACTATAGAGAATTTTGAAAAAATAGGAAAACAAAATTCTCTAAGAAGAACTTTGATGAAATTTCCTCAGGAATTAAAATTCCTGATACATTCAAAATCAAAGATTTTGAAGTCTTCGGAAATCGTAATAATTCAAAGTTCTCTATAAAATTTAAGAGCGAGAACTTCTCTTATTCTCTAGAATTAATATTAAATATCAATTAAAATTAATTTAAAACCTAGAAAATCAAAAAGATTTTCTAGTCCCAAAAAATCAAAGATTTTTTGATAAATAAAAATTTATTTTAATTGATTTACAATTGCTAGTATTACACTAACTAATGTTAGTACAACAACAATCCATCCAGCTACTACAGTTACTTCTAAGGGTATCCATTGTATTAGAAGGACTTCATCAATCATACCAAAACCTACAGCTAAAGATACTAGAATACCTGTTAACCATACAGTTAGATTTACAAGAGCCTTAAGTGGCTCTTTTACTCCTGCCATTATTTTAACCTCCTTTTTTGTCTTTATTTATTATAGAGATTTATGGTGAAATAAGGTTATAAAGGTTTTGTTTTTATTTTAACTAAGCTTAAAACAAAAGCTCCTGCTATGAATAATCCAATGACAACTAAAAGGGCTGGTTTAAAACCAAATAAACTTGCTATATATCCAAAAAAGAATGGCCCTATAACTCCTGAGAATTTTTCTGTTAATCCTTGATATCCAAATAGTTCAGCTATTTTTCCTTTAGGGGCAAGATCTACTAAAATTGGTCTGGTGATTGTCCAGATTGCTCCTAATAATGCTCCCCCAAAAATTCCCACAATTAGGAAAGTTGTAAAAGTTGTTTTAAAATATAAAAGTAAAATAATCATTATCCATAGGAAAATAACAGAAAGTAGAGTTTTTTTATGTCCAACTTTATCAGTAATGTGTCCAAATACCATTGCGCCGATGAAAGCTGATATTGCCATTATTAAATAAATGGGTAGGAATTGTACTATTGAAAGACTTAGCTGATCTCTAGCATAAAGGTAAAGAAAAATTATAGAGGTATTGGCCGCATCGACATATAGGAAAGAAGCTAGTAAGAACAACCATAACGACTTAAATTTTTTGATACTTTTTAGAGTATTAATAACGCGATTAAAAGCCTGCTTAAAATGACTGGGTTTAATTTTAGTTTTTGAAATTTCCTTGAGATAGTAAAATGTTATTAACGAAAATGAGAAGAAAAGTAAGGCTGTTAAAATAAAAATAATTTTTATACCCAAAATTGTTTCAAAGCCATAAAGGTAGCCAACTATGTAAGCTATACCAATACTTAATATAGTTCCAAGATAGCCGACAGCAGTTCCTATACCAGATATTTTTCCAATATTTCTTTTAGTTGATATATTTACTAAAAATGAATCGTAAACATCAAGACCTGCATGATAAAAGAAATTGGCAAAGAGTCCAAAAAATAAAACAGTAGTTAGATCAAAAAAACCTGTGAAAAAAGTGAAAATACAACAAAAGAGTGTGAATATAAATAAAAGTAATTTTTTTCTTTGAGTGACATCTGCAAGAGCTCCTAAAAATGGAACCAATAGACCAGCTAATAACATAGATAAAGACATTACAATTCCTACATGAAATGCAGTTCCTCCCTTAAGAATTACAAATAAGGGAAAATATACAGTAATAAATAAAGCAGAGAATATAGTATTAGCTAGGTCATAGATGCTCCATCCAAATATTTGTTTTTTTAATGACATTTTATTTATTTATCGTAAAAACAACAATTGCTGTTGCATAATCTCCGTCGTGACTTATGCTTAAATCATGACCCATAGCATCAGTAGGTTGATAGTTTAATATTAAAATTGGCTTGCCATTTTTCTTTTTCTTAATTTCTATATCTAACCAATCAAGGTTATTAAAAACTTTTTTACAAGCTTCTTTTGCAGCAAAAATGCCAGCTAATGTTTCTGGTTTTGACTTTGATTGGCTGAGTTCTGTTTTATGGAAAATTTTGTTAAGACTTTCTTTTTTTAAATTAGCAATTCTTTTTATTTGTACAATATCATTTCCTACTTTTATTTTCATCTTGATTATTAACTAAAGCTCTCTGACTTTTTTTTCAATTAATCTCGTAGCAGTTATGTAAGATAGTTTCTCAAACTGATTTGGTAAAATAGGTTTTCCTATTTTAATTTGGCTTTTGCCGAAATTTGGGATAGCATACCTACCAGCAGGCATTATTTTGTATAATCCAGTAATTTTTATTGGAACTATGGGAATATTCATATTTGATGCTAAATATCCTACTCCGGGTTTGAAAGGATTCATTTTTCCATCTATTGTTCTTTGAGCTTCTGGGAAAATTATTATAGAGTAACCTCTGTCCAAAAATTCTCCTGTAAATTCAAGACTCTTATCTGTGCCAATTGTTTCTCCAAAAGGATATCCATTATAAAATAGAGCAGTACAAAAACCTTTTAATTTTATATATAATCTTGAGAAAAAAGGTTTTTCTCCAATGCCAAAAATGGTATGAGAATCAGCTGGAACAGCTATTTTAAAACCATTTTTCTTTAAAATATTATTTATAACTGGTACATCCAATACGCTTTGATGATTTGATACAAATATTACTGGCTTGGAGATAGAAAGGTTTTTTAGATTTTCTGCTCCAGAATATTCTGTCTTATTAAAAATTCTTATATAAGGATCGAATAAAAAATTCTGAAAAATAATTCTTGTTAGTTTCGCTATAGGATTAAATGGCCATTTTTTAAATCTAATTTGGGAAAATTCAGGTTCTTTAATTATTTTTTGAAGATCATTAACAGTTGTGTATTGATTAATGGTAAGTTCATTAATTTCTGTATCAAAGGCAAGTTCAAGTTCTGAAATTAGCTCAACTCTTTTTAAAGAATCCATTCCGAGATCAGATAATTTAGATTTCAGTTTTATTTTTTGGCTTGGATTTAGAGTTTTATCTACTATGTTAGATAATTTATCTTGGTAAGTATGAAGTTTTTCTTTCTGTTTGCTAACTTGTAGTTTTTCTAATACTTGGTATTTTTTTATTTTTCCTAATAATGTTTGAGGAAAATTAGTTTCAGGCCAGATAGAAAAGCTTTGAATTTTTTGGTGGGAAAGAAGAGTTTTGTTTGCTTTTTTGATCAGATTATTGGGATTGGTTTTTTGATTTAAAATAAGAACTGCATGAACTTGATTATCTTTTTGCAGGACACAGCTTTCTTTTATTTCAGATATTTTTTTTAAAACAAGTTCAATATCTACTGGATAAACATTTAATCCAGAACTTGTTATTATAATATCTTTTTTCCTTTCTTTTAAATAAAGATAATCATTTTTTATGACTCCAAGATCTCCTGTTTTAAACCACCCTTTTTCAAAGGTTTGTTTGGTTTTTTCTTTGTCTTTAAAATAACCAGGAAAAACATTTTTTCCTTTGACAAGAATTTCACCATCTTTTGCAATTTTAACTTCAACATTTTTCGCTATTTTTCCAACGCTGCCAGTTTTACTGATAATTGGATTTCCAGAAACAATTGAAGAAGTTTCTGTCAGGCCATAACCTTGAATTACTGAAATTAACTTGGATTTCCAGAATTTTTCTAGTTCAATAGGTAGATAAGTCCCCCCAACTCCTATTAATCTAAATTGAAATCCCAAGTTAGATGAAATAGATTTTCCTTCTAATCTATTTTTTAAAGATTGCAAGATTCCTGGAACTAAAATAATTCCACTTATTTTTTTATTTCTAATAAAAGAGATTATTTTTCTAGATTGTATAGTATCAATTAGAAAAATTTCATAATCAAAATACATTGAGAAAAATAAACCAAAAACTTGGCTGAAAATATGAGATAAAGGAAGCAAGTTAAGAATTTTTAATTTTAATTTCAAAGGGATTGTTTGAACAGCTGAATTTAGACCAGCAGTAATATTTTCATTTGTTAATACTACTCCTTTTGGCTCGCTTGTCGTTCCAGAAGTATAAATTATTTCTAAAGTATCTTTTGGCAAGATCTTAATTTTTTGAGGATGGCCAGTTACACTATCAATTTTTTTATTGAGATCTTCTAGATCTTTATTTTGAAAAATAGCTTTAGGCTTTACTTGATTTTTTATTTTGTTTAATAACTTATTATCTGCCATTATGTCAAGAGGGACAACTATGATTCCAGACAATATGCATGAAAAATATAATGTAACATATTCTATAGAATTATTAGCTATGATAATAATAGAATTTCCTTTTTTTATTTTTTTATTATCAAGAAAAATTCTTGTTTTGTTTATTTTTTCAGATAGTTGTTGGCCAGTTATGCTGAAAGTTCTATAACCCTTTTTTTGATTAAGAATTATATTATCCTTATTGTTGTTTAGAAAATTTTCTATTAAGTTTTGAATTGAAGTTACATCTCTTTTCATAATTTTAATTAGTTTTAATATTATTTAAGTTTAAGTAAAACTAACTTGAAAAACTTTATATACATTCGTAAGTTTTTAATTAAGAGAGTTGATAGAAATGAGGTTGAATATTTTAATTGGAGGTAAGGCTGGGCAAGGGATTAATAAAGTTTCTGGGATAGTAGCAAGAGCTCTTGTGGATAATGGTTATTTTATTTTTAATTATAGAGATTATCCGTCTATAATAAGAGGAGGGCATAATTTCAATATTATTTCTGTTTCAGATAATAGGATTGCGAGTCATGAGTCTAAATTAGATGGGATTATTGCATTAGATGAACTTACAAAAAGGATTCATGAAAAAGAGTTGAAGAAAGATGGATTTATGGTCGATTATAAGGAATTTATTGATTTTGGAATAAATGTTAATATTGCTCTTGCTGGCTGTTTAATGAAGATTCTTGGTTTGGATAAACAAGTTTTGATGAATGGGATTAAAGAAAATATGAAAGGGAAGAAAACTTTCCAGCAATCTTTAAAGGCAGCGGAAGCTGGTTATAGTAGTCAGGAAAATAAATATGGTTTGAAGAGGTTGAAGGGGAAAGTTAGTTTGATGAGTGGAAGTCAAGCTATTGCAATTGGGGCTATTAATAGTAAGATAGATTTGTATTTTGGTTATCCTATGACACCTAGTACAAATGCAATGCATGAGCTAGCTTCTATGCAATTTGATAAGGAGTTTATGGTTTTTCAACCTGAGAATGAAATTTCAGTTGTGAATATGGCTTTAGGGGCTAGTTTTAGTGGCGCTAAGGTAATGGTGGGGACTAGTGGAGGGGGTTTTGATTTAATGGCAGAGGGTTTGAGCTTGCAAGGACAATCTGAAGTTCCGTTAGTTGTTTATTTAGCAAGCCGTCCTGGGCCTGCAACAGGTATTCCTACTTATACTATGCAGGGAGATTTGGACATAGCCCTTCGTTCTGGACATGGAGAGTTTCCCAGGATTGTAATTGCTCCAGGAGATCCCTTAGAAACAATTGAAAAAACAAATGAAGCTTTATATCTAGCTAATAAATTCAATTGTTTGGTTATCTTGTTATCAGATAAACATATTGCTGAGTCTGAGTTTAGTTCGGATGAAAAAGTCAATAAACCTGTTGCAGTTAGAGTGGTTAGGAAAATTCCTGGAGAATCCATAGTTAAAGCTAGCAGTTATGAGCATGATGAGTATGGATTAACAATAGAAAATAAAGATATTGCTGTTAGGAATGCTGAAGCTAGATTAGAGAAGTATAAACAGATACAAAAAGAGTGTAATAAATTTGAAATGATTAAAGTTCATGGGAAGAGGGATAGTAAGAATTTAATTATTGGTTGGGGTTCTACGAAAGGAGCCATAATAGATGCTATTGATGGTTCAGATTTTAAGTTTTTGCAAGTTTTATATATGAAGCCTTCGTCTCATCAGATTAAAAATGAGATGTTGAAAGCTAAGAAAGTAATTTTGGTTGAGAATAATCTTACAGGCCAGTTGGGCAGGTTAATAAGGGAAAAAACTGGCCTGAAGATTCCTAATAGGATTTTGAAGTATGATGGATTGCCTTTTAGAAGTGATGAGTTAAGGGCGGAGTTGGAGAAGGTATAAAAATGGGATGGTTTAAGAAGTTGTTGAAGGGAATATTGTTGGGATTGTTTATAGCTGTTTTTCTTCTTTTTATTATTTCAATTATCTATATAAGTACAGATACTCTCTTTGATACATGGATAATTCCAATACTATTAATTGGATTTATTATTGGAATAGTATTTACTTTTTTATATAAAAAAGATTTTCCTAATTGGTTAAATGGAGGGATAGTTGGAGGATTAATTGTAATATCTTTTATAATAATAGCTTCAATTATTATCCCTTTAGTATTTGACAATTTTGCTGATTCAGTAGGCGATGCACTTCTCACTGAGTCAAAATTATGCCAGCTTTTTATTGATTTTCCTGAATCAACAGTACTCCTTGAGGGTTTTAAGGAAAAAACTAATTGCTTTGTTTTTACAATTTCAGGATTAATATTATTGTTTATCTTAATGGGGGTTATAATCGGCGCATTCAAATCTAAACAACAACCTATTCAACCTCAAAATTTAAATCAAAATGGGGTGGTAAGATGAAAGCTAAATATTGTCCAAGATGTAAGTCAATAAATGTAAGAGTAAAGGTTACTGCATCTGCAGTGTTTGGAGTTCCACAGAAATGGGAGTGTATGAATTGCAGTTTTGAATCACATTCAATTTTTCCTGAGGGGGAGATTGAGGAGGAGGTAGGATGAAAGTATTGATAATCCAATGTAAGATTAGCAAGCGGAGTTTAGCAAGCGGGAGAAGTTTAGCTCTCGAGTTTGAAGATACTAATATTAAATTAATGAATAAGGAAATATGAAAAAAGAAATGCCTGGAACAGATCATTTGAGAATCTTGAAAGAAATAACTTGGTGTCCGGGATGTCCGGATCATATGATATTAGAGAGTTCTCGCCGGGCTTTGTTAAGTTTGACAAAAAAGGGGTTTAAGAAGGAGAACTTTGCGATGGTGTGTGGAGTAGGGTGTCATGGGAAGATTTTTGATTATATGAATATAAGCGGGTTTTATGCTTTGCATGGTCGTGCAATTCCTACTGCTATGGGGATTAAATTTGGAAATCCTAATTTAAATGTAATGGTATTTTCAGGAGATGGTGATACGTATTCTGAAGGTATAGCTCATTTTATTCATGCTTGCAGAACCAATCCAAACATAACTCTGATTGTTAATAATAATCAGGCTTTTTCTCTGACTACTGGACAGGCAACTGTAACGAGTCAGTTAGGATATAAAACCAAGGCAGAACCTTTAGGTGCAGTTAGTCATCCAATTAATCCCATTCATCTTGCACTTTCAACAGGAGCTAGTTTTGTTGCTAGATGCAATGCAAGAGATATTGAGCATACTCAACTTGTTATTGAAAAAGCTATGGCTCATAAAGGGTTTTCTTTTGTTGAAATATTACAAGATTGTATTGTCTTTAATTTAGAGGTTAATGAGAGAGATAAACATATGTATAAACTTCCTGATAAGAAGAGGAGTTTAAAGAAAGCTTTGGCTTTGGCTGGAGAGTTTGATTATAATTTAAATCATGGAAAGATTCCTCTTGGTGTTTTTTATGAAGATAATAGGGAGTCGTTGGAAGAAAAATGGCCTCAATTGGTTAGGTTGATGAAAGCGAGGAAGGGATGGAAAGGAGTGAGGAGATGAATACTGATAACTTATATAATGAGACATTAGGAGTAGGTCTGGATAGCGAGAGAAGTTTAGATTATATTATTGGGAGATACTAAAGTAAATTTAAATAATGAAAATGAGAAAGAAAATACTAGTTGCATATTATTCAAGACATGGACATACAGGAAAAGTTGGGAAGAGAATAGCTAGAGCTTTATGGGCAAAGGTAGAAGAGATTAAGGATATAAAATCTAGAGACCATTTGGTGAGTTGGGAGAAAAGTTCTTTTGATGAGGAGTTGCGGGCTCCTACTAAAATCTGGGAGTTGAAGTATGATCCTAAAGATTTTGATTTAGTTGTTATTGGAACTCCTATTTGGGATGGAATTTCTCCGCCTGTTAGGGCTTATCTTTCGCGGAATAAGTTTAAGAAAGTTGCATTTTTTTCTACATTTGGAGCTGCTGCAGAAGATGCTTTTTATGTTATGGAAAAACTTGCTAGAAAGAAGCCGGTTGCTGTTTTAGGAGTTCAGGATAGACAGATTGATCTTGGAGATTATAAGAAGATGGTTAAGGATTTTTGTGGGGAGATAAAGAGGAAATAACTCTCTTAATCTCATCAATAACTTTTGGGTTGGCGATGCTTGGTGGTTTTTTGACTGATTCTCCTGCGGCAAGTTTCTTTAGAATAGCTCTGATTATTTTTCCAGATCTTGTTTTGGGAAGATCTTTTATGAAATAAACTTCTTTTGGTTTTGCAATGGGTCCAATTTGTTTGTTAACTGTGTTGATGATGTCTGTTTCTTTTAGGGTTTTGCTTGTGGGTTTGGTCTTTATGAAAGCTACTGGGACTTCTCCTTTTATTTTATCGGGTTTTGCCACAATTGCTGCTTCGGCAACTGCAGGTAGGGTTGAGATGGCACTTTCTATTTCTGCTGTTGACATTCTATGACCTGCAACTTTAATAATGTCATCAGCTCTTCCTAGAATTCTTATCATACCATTTTTAAGTTTGAAAGCATTGTCTCCAGTTAGGTAATATCCATGTTTGAAAAATGTTTGATATTCTTTTTCGTGTTTCCATAATCCTCTTGTTAAAGAAGGGCAGAAAGGGGGGACTTGGACTAATAGTCCTTTGTTTCCTGGTTTTACTTTTTCCCCTTTTTCATCAATAACTTCATGCTCTATTCCTGGAAAAGATAAACCAGTATATGTTGGTTTGAATGGGCCTACTCCAGGTAAGGAGCTGACAACTACGCTGCCTGTTTCTGTCTGCCAATAAGTATCAATAACGGGTAGTCTTTTCTTTCCAATATTTTCAAAAAACCAGTTCCATGCTTGTTCATCAATAGGTTCGCCTACACTCCCTAATATTTTTAATGAATTATTTGAGAATTTTTTTGTATGAACAGAGCCATGCAGTGCAAGTAATCTTATTAAAGTAGGAGCTGTGTAAAAAACATTAACTTTATTTTCTTTAATTATTTTTAAATATCTGTTGGGATTTGGATAGTTTAGTAATCCTTCATAGATTAAAGTTGTCGCATTATTTAATAGAGGGCCGTAACAAGTATAAGTATGTCCAGTAATCCATCCTACATCTGCTGTACACCACATTACTTCATTTTCTTTTAAGTTAAAAAGATATTTGCTGGACCAGTAAGCTTGGACTGTATAACCTCCTATTGCCTGCATTACTCCTCCTTTTGATTTTCCCGTTGTTCCAGAAGTGTAAAGTATGAAAGCAGTATCTTCTGCATTCATTGGTTCTGGTTTGATAATGGTTGGTTTCTGTTTAGGGCTTTTGGAAAAAAATCGTCCTGCTTTTTTTCTTTTTACTATTATTTTCTTTATGTTATTACCTTTACAAGCTAGATTAGCTTTTTTTAGAAGATTAATTTTTTTGCCCTTTCTGAAATAGTAATCTGATGAAATTAGGACCTTTGCATTTCCTTTTTTTATCCTTTTTCCTAATATTTCTGCAGAAAATGCAGAAAAAATTATAGAATGAATAGCTCCTATTCTAGCGCAAGCTAACATGAAGATTAATGTTTCTGGAATCATTGGCATATAGATAATGACAAGATCTCCTTTTTTTACTCCTTTTTTTATTAGTAATGCAGCTGCTTGATTTACCATTTCGAAAAGTTTGTAGTAAGAAATTGTTTGTTTTTTTTCTTTTGGGTTTTCTGGAACAAAAATTATTGCTGGTTTGTCTGGTTTTTTTAAATGCCTATCAACTGCATTATAACATAGATTTAGCTTGCCTTCTTTAAACCATGAAAAATGATTTTTTCCTTCTTTTTTGTAGGCTGTTTTCCAAGGTTCTATCCAGTCAATACCTTCTTTAGCTAGATTTTCCCAGAATTTTATTTTGTTTTTGGAAAGTTTGTAAACATTTTGAGGAGCTAGGCTTATTTGCTTGCCTTGCTTAGTTGGTTTGTATATTTTTCCTGATTTTTGGATGTATTTCATCTTATCCCCTTTTTATTTACATAGAATTAATATTATTTAAAAGTTGGTGAATGCCCCTATTTGAACCAATTATTGTTTTTCATATTCCAACTTCTTTCTTTTCCAAGTCTCTATTTTGTTTATTATATTGTTTTTCTCTATCTCCTATTTCACTGCCTTCAAAATAAGTTTCTTCAAATTCTTCCCATTTTTTTTGTTCTTCTGGAAAACTAGTTCTTTTATCAAATTTCTCACTCCAGCCTGATTTCTCTACTTTCTCGTAGAATTTTCTTGCTAGTTTATCTTTTATTCTTTTTTCTTCTGAGTTGATAATCAATCCTCTCTTTTCAATCCCTTCTATTTGTTTTCTTTTTTCCTTAATCTCTTTCATCTAAATAAATCCCTCCTATTGCTTTTATATCCTTTACAAGTTCTTTTATTTTTATTATTTCTTTATGAAGGGTTTTTGTATTAAAATTGTTTAGACCATAATCTAAACCTATTCTTATTAATTGATAATTTTTTGCTTGTACTCTATCAAAAATCTTCTTAAAATCATTGTCTATTGAGTTTTTGATTCTAGCAATCTTTGTATTCAATTCTATATTGCTAAGCTCTTTCTTATTGGGTTTTTTCTTTTTATTAATATCTTCAGCATCTATGCCTATATCAGCACCTATTATTCCTCTATTTTTTTTATATGACTCATTGTAACATATCTTATTTAAGTTTTAATGTAATGCTGAATAAATTTCAATGCCCCTACCGGGATTCGAACCCGGGTCACCGCCTTGAGAAGGCGAGATGCTTGGCCGCTGCACTATAGGGGCTGATAGAATGGTAAGAAAAAAACTGTTTATAAAACTAACTAAAATAACAAATTATTGATTAAGAAATAGTACAATTGGGAAAAATTTCCTGCATGATGCCTAATTCTTCTACTTCTTCTGGAGTTTCTTCTCCGGTTAATTCACTAACTCCTTCTATGAATGCTTGGCTAAATGCAGCAAATGCTATTTTAAAATAATATATAAGATAGAACATAGAACCTGAAATATCTTCCATATTAGAAACTTTAGTTTCGTTATGATAATCTTTTAATTCATCTTTTGTATAATTACAATCTATAATAAAATCAGAACGATAACTAACAAAACAACTTTCTCCTCCAATATCTTCAATATAAAGACTGCCATCAATTTCTGGTATCCCTCCAGAAAAGTCAGCATTAGTATCTTTACAATCTCTAAGATTTTCAGATAATTTTTTATTATTTGATCTTTGTGTGGGATTATCAGATAGATAGATTTCTAATGATGTTTCATTAAATGTATGATTGAAAATTTCTGTTGATATTGCTAATTCTTCAATAACTGGTCCTTCTGGTTCAGTTATTGATTTTTTTTCTTGTTTTTTAATGTTTATGAAAAGAATAGTTCCTATTGCTATTAGAACAAGGAGTATTAAAATTATTAATATTGTTGTTGCTTTTCCTGATTTTCTCATCCCCTTTTTCATATTTAAGTAATGTATAATTTATTTTTAAAGGTATCTAGATTTTACATTTTTATGAAAAATTTATAAATTAGATATTCTTAGTGTTTTTATGAAAAGAAGTAATACACTATTATTATTAATTTTTGCTATATTAATTTTAATTTTAGGAGTTTTGCTTTATATTTTTTATTTTTATGAAGGAGAGTTGATTGATATTCCTATTGCTACATTTGCTCAATGTGCTGGCTTGGAGGATGGTTATGCTTTGCCTGATTTTGAAGGTGTGAAAGAAAAATTATCAAGAGAACAAATGGTTAAAGATGTGCCTTCAAAAGGTAAGATTAGTTTGAAATTTTATCATGATATAGGAAATTGCAGAGTATTGGATAAAATATATTTATTAAGAGATGGGAAAATTGAAGAAAGAAATGTTAAGTCAGATGTTGATATTTTGATTAGTTCAGATTATGCTTCTGATATAGGAGAAAGGAATATATGTGATGTTATATCTGAAGCAAAGAATAACGGAGATTTGGAACAATCAATTAATGTTGGTGAGATAAAACTTTATTTAATATATAAAAATATGCTAAAATATAAGGAGTGTTTAGGTGTTGAAGTTTAGCTCTTTCAGGGATTAGTATAGATTATTATGCTTTGAAAACCTTATAACCTTTTCTAACTTTCTTTTTAACCTTTATTCCAATTTCATCGCCTTTTTTTGCTTTTTCAACTTTGTCTTTTTGTATCTGCATGCTTTTTATTGGTTGTTCAAATTCAACTTCTCCACCAGATATTTTTACAGTATCTCCTACTTTTAATGCTGTAGTTAGTTTTATAGCTGCGACTTTAACATGGTCAAAGTAGTTAGAAACTGTTCCAATTTGTTTTTCTGCCATATTATTATATGGTTTTGGAATATTTAAAGGTTTTGAATAACTTAAATAGCCCCACCAGGATTCGAACCTGGGTCCTTTGGTTCAGAACCAAAGATACTTGACCACTGTACTATGGGGCTCTCTGTTTTTTAGATAAAAAAATAATCAACAATAGGTTTATAAATCATTCTTTTTATCAATTATCATCACACTGAAAATTTCTCATGTAAATTTTCGAGCATAAAATTTGAGACAAATATTAATATGAAAAGATCAAGCAGAAGATGGAAGAAAAAACGTCAGATGAGATGGAAGTGGCAGAGAAAGATACTTAAAAGAGTAAAAAGGAAAAGAAGACAGCGAAGAGGTAAATAGTTCTAAGTTGCAGTTAATTAACAATTAGATTTTATTATATGAATCTTTATAAAAAGATGAATTAATTTTATAGAATGGAAGTAGGGGATACAAGTATTTGGACTGAGAAATATAGACCGAAGGATTTTGAAAATCTTGTTGGACAAGATGATATTGTTAATAGAGTTAAAAGTCTAACTAATTCTATGAATATTCCTCATTTGCTTTTTGCAGGGCCTGCTGGAACTGGAAAGAGTACCTTGGCCTTGATAGTCGTTAAGGAATTATTTGGGAAAAACTGGAGGGAAAATTATTTGGAATTGAATGCTAGTGATGAAAGAGGTATAGATGTTGTAAGGCAGAAGGTAAAGGATTTTGCTCGTACTAAGGCAATTGGTGATGTAAGTTTTAAAGTTATTTTTTTAGATGAAGCAGACGCCCTTACTAAAGAAGCTCAACAAGCCTTAAGAAGAACTATGGAAAATTATAGTAGTAATTGTAGATTTGTTATGAGTTGTAATTATAGCAGTAAGATTATTGATCCGATACAATCAAGATGTGTTATTTTTAGATTTAAATTATTGGAGAAGAAAGATATTGAAAAGAGAGTTAGGTTGATTGCTGAAAAAGAAGGTTTGCAGATAGATGATGATGCTATTGAGAGTTTATATGAAGTTAGTGAAGGGGATTGCAGGAGAGTTATTAATTTATTACAGGCCAGCAGTTCAATATCTAATGCAGTAAGTTCTGATTTGATTAATACGCTATCTGCAAGTGCAAAGCCAGCAGATATTAAAGTTGTTTTAGAGTATGCCCTGAGTGGAGATTTCTTGAAGGCTAAGGAGAAATTGTTGGATGTGATGTTGAAGGAGTCGATTGCTGGCAGTGATGTTATTAAAGCTATCCAAAGGGAAATTTGGAATTTAGATATAGATCCCGAATTAAAAGTTAGATTGACAGAAAAGACAGGAGAGATAGAATTTAGATTAGTTGAAGGAAGTGATGAGTTTATTCAATTAGAAGCTCTTTTGGCAAGTTTTATTATGGCTGGAAGGGGGAAATAACTAAGAGGTTGAAGATGAATATCGAAGTAGAAATAAGAAGCTTTATTTCAAAAGAGAAATATGAAAGTCTTTCAGAGTTTTTTAAGCAAAATGCTAAGTTAGTTAAGGAAGATTATCAGGAAACTTATTATTTTGATTCAGAACAAGATTTGAGAACTCAGAAAAATAATCAGGGTTCAAAAATATGGTTGAAAAAGGGGAAGATTCATGATGATGCTAGAGAGGAGATTGAAGTTAGATTTGATGGAGATAATTTTGATAAGGTTAATGAAATTTTTGAAGTTTTAGGTTATGGTGTGGAGATTAAATGGTTCAGGAAAAGATTTCAGTTTGATTGGCTTGGAGTTAAAGTTTGTTTAGATTATACAAAAGGTTATGGGCATATAATAGAGTTAGAGAAGATGGCTGATGATGATGATGGTAAGATAGAAGCCTTGAATTTGCTTAGAGGGAAGCTAAAGGAATTAGAAGTTGAAGAGACTAGTAAAGAAGAGTTTAATAGGAAGTTTGAATATTATAAAAGTAATTGGAGGGAATTAGTAAATGAGTGAAATGAAATTACCATTAATCGAAAAATATAGAGTAAGCAAGTTTGAAGATATAAAAGGACAGGATATTGTTATTAGTGAAGTTGATAATTTTTATAAAAGATTTCCTCAAAAAAGGGCCTTGATTTTAAATGGTCCTGTTGGAACTGGAAAGACTAGTTTGGCTATTGCTTTGGCAAATGAGTATAATTTAGAATTATTTGAATTAAATGCAAGTGATTTGCGTAATAGGTCAAGTTTAGATGAAGTGTTGAAGCCTGCTCTTGCTCAAGTGTCGCTTTTTAAGAAAAGCAAGCTAATCTTAATGGATGAGGCTGATGGTATATCTGCTAGTGATAGAGGTGGATTGCCATTATTAATTTCATTAATTGGAGAAACGAGTTTTCCTATTATAATAACTGCAAATGATATTTGGCATAAGAAATTTAGTAGTTTGAGAAAAAAATGCCAAATTATTAGTTTGAAAGAATTGAAGGACAAGGAAGTTAGTAGTATTGTTAAAGATGTTTTGAAGAGGGAGAGTGAAGAGATTGGAGGGGGTGAAGAGGGTGAAGAAGGGAAAGTTAGTGTTAGTGATGAGACTGTTGGGTTAATTGTTAAACAGGCAAGAGGAGATGTTAGAGCAGCATTAAATGATTTGCAAAGTGTTTTTGATTTAGGGGAGGAAAAGGCAAGTTTGGAAATTTCTGAAAGAGAAAAGCAGGAAAGTATTTTTGAAGCATTAAGGAAAGTTTTTCAGGAAGAGACTGATGAAAAAATATTAGGGGTTTTTGATAATACTGGTTTGAATTTGGATGAGGTTTTATTATGGGTTGAGGAAAACTTACCTTTGGAATATCAAGGAAAGGGTTTAGAGCAGGCTTTTAATTCTTTAAGTAAGGCTGATATTTTTAAAGGTAGAATTTACAGGCAGCAGTACTGGAGATTTCTAGTTTATAAAAGTTTTTTTCTGACAGCTGGAATATCAAGTGCTACTAAGTTAAAAAATAAAAGATTTGTTAGTTATAAAAGGCCTTCCAGAATTTTGAAGATTTGGCTTGCAAATCAAAAAAATGCAAAGATGAAAGGGATTATTAGTAAGTATGCTAGTTTTTGTCATATGAGTAAGAAAAAGGCTAATAAGGAAAAGTTTTTGCTGCCTTTTATTTTAGATGGTCTTGATGAAAAAACTAAGAGAAAGTTGGATTTTGAGGAGAAAGAAGAAGATTATTTAAAAGAAAAGAAAGTTGACATAATAATATCTAGTGGGATGAATAAATTTAAAAATTAATAATTAATATTATTAAAAAGTAGTTTCTTCCGGTTCTTTAGGCTCTTCTTCAGGTTCAGGTTCTGCTGTAGATTCAGGAGTTGATTCAGTTTCTGGTTCTTCGGATGCAGGTTCAGCTGACTCTTCAGCTGGTTGTTCTGCAGGTTCTTCAGATGCAGGTTCAGCTGACTCTTCAGCTGGTTGTTCTGCAGGTTCTTCAGAAGTTCCTGTTCCTTCAGCAAGTTCAATCTTACCAAACTTTCCAGAAGTTAATTGTTTTTCTCCTTGGAACTCATTAACGTAACCATTAGTTACTTTAACTTTGTCACCTTCTTTGAATCTAGTGACATCTTCGTTCCACAGAGTCAATTTAACTGCTCCAGAATCGTCTTTAAGCATTGTGTTTGCAACTGAAAGATCTTTTCCGAATCTGCTAAAAGTTCTTGTTTCTCCAATCTCTGAAACAGTACCTTCAACGTCAACATTTCCTTGTCCTGTTGTTAAATCTGCGATTTTCATTTTTAATTACTTAACTCCTGCTCAATAAGGTTTTTAAATGTTTCGAATGGCTGAGCGCCTTCAATAAATTTGCCATTAATAAAAAATGCAGGGGTTCCTGTTACTCCATAAGATTTTCCATCATCTAAATCTTTTTGAACTTCGCTTGCCATTTTTCCAGAGTCAAGGCAGTTATTGAATTTGTTTAAATCTAGTCTTAATTGTTCAGCATATTTTTTTAAGCTGTTCGTATTTATAGAGTTTTGATTTTCAAATATTTTATCATGCATTTTATAATAAGCATTTTGTTCACCTGCACATTCTGCAGCTTCAGCAGCTTTTTGAGCATCTGGATGGATAGAAGATAATGGAAAATCTCTATAGATGAATTTTACCTTGCCAGTATCAATGTACTGGGATTTTAATAATGGTAGAGTTTGGGAGTGAAATCTTGCACAAAAAGGGCATTGGAAATCACTAAATTCAATTATTGTTACAGGGGCATTTTCATCTCCTAAAATAGCATCATCATCTTTACTTACTTGAATAGCAGCTCCTGTTGTTGGATTATTTGGTTGAGAAGGGATTTCTGCTAAAGGAATAGCTCCTTGGACAAAGTAATTTCCATCTTTTGTTATGTAAATTGGTATGTTGCTCCTTTGAAAATTAACAGTTATTTCATATATATTTCCAAGATCTTTGTATGAAACATATTTCATTTCCCCTTCTGTTCTTGAGGTTAGATAATTAACTAATTTTTGACCAGCATCTTGCCCTGAAATATCTTTAGTGGGTGTATTTGATTCTGAAGGCATAATTAATAGAACTATGATAATAATAATTAAAATGAAAGTTGAAATTTTCCAGGTATTTTTAATTTTAGGAATTTTTATTACATCAGGATCGTTATCAATCCTTGGCCCACTTTTTTCTTTCATTTAAGTTTTAGGGAAAATTGGTTTAAAAAGTTTTAGTAAATTTTTTAGAAAGTTTTTTAAAGAGTATGATTTTATTATTGATAATAGAATGGTGTTAGGAAGAATACATAGGGGCGTTGTAACTCTTGATACTATTAGCAATAGGGTTTCTTCAGTAGTTATGACACTAGTTGGATTTTTTATAGGTCTTTTTGGTGTTTTTTTTATGAAGGACAATATGTTGGTTGGTAGCGTTGCAATTTTAGTAGGTTTTATAATAGCTGTAATTGGTATTTGGGTTTTTAAGAGTGCAAGAAGACTTGCTGAGAGAGGAATAAGAATAAGAATAGGAAGTAGTAGGAGGAGATAAAGTAAAAAGCTTTTTAAAGAGCATTTATTATTATATTTCATGGAAAAATTGCATCCAGGCGGTAAATGGTTATTTAGAATAGGAGCTTATTTTACTCTAGGTATTATCGGAATTTTTTTGGCTTTTTGGATTGGAGGGATAATGGGAAATTTGGCAGGAAGAGGGACAGCAACTATTATTGCTTTGATTTTTTATATTTCATTTGTAATTATTGGTGGAGAAATTTATACACAAATGGCTTATAATAATTGGAGATATGAATTTACAAATAGAGGGTTAAAGTTAGAAAGAGGGATTATTTGGAAGAGATATTCTAATATTCCTTATGAGAGAATTCAAAATGTAGATATTCACAGAGGAATTTTAGCAAGAATGCTTGGTTTTTCAACTATTGATATACAAACAGCAGGTTATAGTGGTTATGGTCATCGTGGAGGCAAGCCAAAAAGTGAAGGACATATACCTGCAGTTTCTATTAGTAAAGGAGAGAAAATCAGAGAAAAAGTGATGAAAAATATTACTGGAAAATCTAGAAAAGGAATGTAAATGACGCTAGATGTTTTGAGAGAATTACATAGAAAGGGAAGACAGTTTAAAGCAAGAAAACAGATTGCTAAAAGTTGGATATTAATTATAATTAGTATTTGTCTTATTTTGTTTTCGTTTTACTTTTTTGCGAATAATAAATTTGTTCCAGGTGTTGTATCTTCAGTTATAGGTCTTATCTTAATATTGATTTTTTGGCTAATCAGGAAAACTGCTTATAGATATCTTTGATATTTTTAATTCTTGTTTATGTGATTTGGAATAAGAACAATTAAATAATCAGATTTATTTATTTTAGAAAGAAAGAAAAAAGGAGTAGAATAAAATGCCCTACGATATTATGATTGGAAGAGATAAAGAAGATAAACTTAGATTTGGTAAAAATGGGTTGATTTATCTTGGAAAAGGGTATGTTAAAATGGGAAATTATACAAGTCTTTCTAATCTATTATGGCTGGATGTTGTTAGGAGCCATGTAATTTTAATTGCTGGTAAGAGGGGTAGTGGGAAGAGTTATAGTATAGGTGTCATAGCGGAAGAACTATCAAAATTACCAAAAGAAGTTAGAGAGAATATTGCCCCTTTGATTTTTGATACTATGGGTATTTTTTGGACTATGAAATATAAGAATTATAAAGATACAGATTTATTAGAAGATTGGAAATTGAAACCTGAAAATCTTCCAATTAATGTATGGGTTCCTGCTGGTTATTTTGAAGAATATGAGAAAAGGAGGATTCCGGTTGACAGAAAATTTGCATTAGCTGTTAGTGAGTTGGATATTGAGGATTGGTTGTCAATATTTAATTTAGATATGATAAGTCCTGTTTCTGTTTTAATTCAAAAAGTAATTTCTGAATTAAGTGAAAAGGGCAAGGATTATGATTTAGATGTTGTTATTGATATGCTTAATAAAGGAGATGCTAGTGATGAAGTAAAGAGATCAGCAATTGCTTTGTTTGAAGCTGCAAGTTCTTGGAAGGTTTTTGCTAAGAAAAATGAACCATCCACTAAAGTTAGTGAATTACTTGTTGCCGGAAAAACAAGTGTTTTAGATCTTTCTATTTATTCATCAATAGCTGGTTTTAATGTAAGAGCCTTGATTATTGGTTTGGTTAGTAAGAAATTGTTTAAACAAAGAATTTTAGCCAGAAAAAAAGAGGAGATAGAAGAGATTCATGGAGGGGTTAGCAGGAAAACTGAGAAAAAGGAGATGCCTTTAGTTTGGCTGTTTTTAGATGAAGCTCATGAGTTTCTTCCAGTAAAAGAGAAAACACCTGCAACAGATGCTTTAATACAATTATTAAGAGAAGGAAGGCAGCCAGGAATATCTATGGTATTGGCTACTCAACAACCTGGAGTAATTCATAGAGATGTTATGACTCAATCAGATATAGTATTGGCTCATAGACTAACAAATAAAAATGATATTGAAGCTTTGAATGAAATAATGCAGACTTATTTATTGAAAACTATTACGAAAGAAATGAGAGAATTACCTAATTTAAAAGGTAGTGGAATAATATTAGACGATAATTCTGAAAGATTGTATCCTGTTAGAATAAGGCCGAGATTAACTTGGCATGGTGGAGAAGCTCCTAAAGCTATTGTTGAAAAAGAGGAGATTTGAAGGTTTTAAATGGTAAGTGAACAGAGATTGAAAGAAAGGGAGAAAGAAATTTTCATTTTAAAGATTTATCTCTGAACATATGCCAAGTTATTGATTAAACAGTTATGAGCTATCATAAGCTCTGAACTTATATATGCCAAATTTTCTTTACTGCATAAGTCTCTTTTTGTAATCTCTTTTATTATTTTATCAGGGTTAGTTCCTTGAAATTCAATAATCATTTCATGATTGATATTGACAAAACCACAACATATTATTTCATTTTCATTATCTATTTTAACTAAGAAGTATCCATTTGAATCTTGATTCCAGGGGAAAGATAGTTGGTCGCAGTTTATAATTTCTCTTTCTTGGTTGATTTCTATTTTTTGTATAGGGCAAGAATCAGTCTTTTTTGTTGAGTTTGTTTCCATTGGATAATAAGAAGTTAATAGTATTTTAAGTTTGTTATGATAAAACTTTTATTTCTAATCTATATCTAAACTTATAGGGGGCAATTTCTCCTGCTTTGACAACTTTTTGTATTTTAATTTTTCTTTTTAGTTTTGTTGCTTCATCTAATAATTGTTTTTTTAAAGTGGATAGCTTGTTGGCTCTGACAAATCCATAATAGATTATTTTTGTATCTTTTTTTGAAACAGAAAGAGCCTGTTCTAAGAATGTAGTTTTTAGATTAGGACGTACCATTACTATTATATCAAACTTTGAAGATGGTAATTTCTTTTTTACATCTCCTTGGATAATTGTTATGCTAGATTTTGGTATCTTGTTTAGTTTTCGATTTTCTTTAGCATATTTATTGCATTCTCTAGAGATTTCAATTGTTGTTATATGTTTTGGTTTTGATAGCTTTTGTATAACGATTGGATACCCCCCTATTCCAGAAAACATTACTAAGACATTTTGGCTCTTTTTTATTTTTCTTGCTATTTCTTTTCTTTCATTACTCATTCTTGGGGAGAAATAACAAGCTTCTATGTTTAGTTTAAACTGGCAATTATTTTCTTTATGAATGGTTATTAGGTTTTTTTCTCCGGCAAGATGTTTAGTCTTGAAAGTTCTTAATCTCCCTTTAACCTCTGTTGCCTTTTCCAGAACTGTTTTTATTGAAGGCTGTTTTAAAAGTTTTTTTGCTTCAGTTAATTTTTGTTTTTTTGTTTTTGGTTTGCCAGCTAGTTCTGATTTTATAATTGCAATATTTCCTATTATGTCATATGATGCCATTAATAGTAATGGATGGCAACATATTTAAATATAAGTTTTTTATTAATAATAGAAAGGATAAGAAAAAAGAGAGATTATAAAATGAAAAGTTGGATTGGTTATTTGTTGGCAGTATTGGGTTTAGTTGTATTAGGGTTAAATACAAAAGGTGGAAAGAAGTTAGTTCCATTTTTAGAGAAAGTTCCTAGCAGTAGTATATTGGCTGTAGGTTTGGTTTTAATTGTTTTAGGAATTATAGTTGTTATTGTACTTGGTAAAGGTGGAAAGGTTAAGCAGGTTGAGAAAGAAGTTCCAATTTATAAAGGAGAAGGTAAGAAAAGAAAAATTGTTGGATATAAAACTGAGGATTGATTATTGATTAAAAGTTAGGTGCTCATCCTCCACCTGCATTCATTCTGCCTAATTGTCTTCGTATAAATCCTATCCTTCTTTTTGCGGCAGGAGTATTTACATCTGCTATTTTTTCCAGTTCTGCTTGCAGATTTGCAATTGTTCTATCATCAAGTCTTTGTTGCCATCTAAACTGTTCTGCCGCTCCAAAAAATCTTTTTACAGTAGAGTCAAATAGGGCCACTAGCATTATAAGAATTGTCGCTATCAAATATATACGGTTTGCAAGTTCACTAATACTATTAGATCTATTATACCATAACATTAAAAATATAACACCATAAATTATCCAGGCAGCTCTCCTTGCAAAAGTTCCTGGAACTACTTTATAAACAAATATTCCATAAATTAATATAGGAAGAAAAATAATTATTGCCCCTCCTAACGCTCCATAAGGAAGCAATACCCCTAAAAAAAAGTCATTCTCTTTTACGAATCTCATAGATAGTATAGAAACTATGGCAGCAATTATGAAAATGATACTTTTTCGGTCTTCAAAAATATCTGTTCTACTTAAAGATATATAAATAACAGCAAAAAGCAAGAATAATATCAAAACTTTTTGAAATAAGAAGTCATTTGTTTCAGAAACTCCTATAAGTACTGCAAAAATAGGTTTAAAGATACTTTCAACAGCCTCCATAGTATCTGCAATAAAATCTTTTAGGAATTTAACAGGTTCTTGTTGGGTTTGGGCGACTATAATTTGTGTTGATAAAATAATTAAAATGAATGCTGTTAAGAATACAAATAATTTATTAGACTTCTCTCTTTTCATGGAAGAATAAGAAAAAGTAAGTTTAAAAATCTTTAGAAGATTTTTAACTCATAAAAACTCAGAAATTTATTAATAGGTTATTAAAGAAATATTTATAAAGGATGATTTATTATAATATTTATGAAAAAGGTGTTTAGGAAAAGTTTGTTTGTGTTTCTAACATTATTTTTAATATTATCTTTAATTAGTTTTGTCATTGCTCAAGAAGCAGGGAGTACTGTTGGAGGTGGTGAAGGTGTTGATGTGACTGTAGGTGATGCAGCAGTGTTTGGTGAGGAAGTCGGTTCAGGTGTTATAGGGTTTTTTCAAGGATTTTTAAAACCTATTTTTGGAGTAGCCGATGGTAAATTTTGGGGGGCTAGGATTTTATTATTTGTATTGTTATTTTTAGTAATTTGGACTATTGTCCCTTATCTGTTTGGGAAAAAGCATAAGACATTAAATTTTGCTATAACTTTAACAATAACTTCTTTAGCTATAATAGCTCTTCCAGCGGATTTTTATGGAGCAATATTAGCACAATATGGAGCGATGGGTGCAACTATTTTGGCTACAATACCTTTTATAATAATACTCGTATTTAGCCTAATGGTAGAGCAATCTATTATTGCAAGAGTTGTATGGCTGTTTTATGTTTTCTATTATGTTGGATTTTATATTTATTTGACAATTCAAATCTTTATTGTGAAAGGAGAATGGGTTCTTATATCTACAAAAGTTCCAAATACACTTCCTTATCTTATAGCATTGTTTGCAGGAATAATTATATTTACAACTATTGGACCTCTAAGAGATGCAATTTTTAAAGGAAAAATGGGTGCTTTAAGGGAAGCAGGAGAGAATATTGCAGAGAGGGGCGGCGTTTTAGCTAAAATAGATAAGAGGAAAGAAGAAGAGATTTTAGATGTATGATGAACCTAATCCTTAAAAACCCTTAATTCTTAGTTAGTTAATGATTACATAGAAAATCAAAGATTTTCTAGTCTTCATTTTTAGGTATAAAAAATGAACATTAAAAAAAGAGGATCGTTAATATTTAGTTTTTTGTTTATAGTAAGTTTATTTCTTATTCTTGCAAATGTAAGTTTTGTTATTTCTCAAGATGTTGATATTCCTGAAAGTATTCCTGGAGGGAAGACTATTGGAAAGTTTGGAGAGATTGATACTAGTACAGGATTGCCTAAAACACTTTCTAAGTTTAAGCAACAAGCTGATGCATTTAGAACTATGGAGCAAAATAGAAGCTTTTTATGGAAATCATTATTCGGAATTGCAGCTACTAATCCATTTGTAGGCCCTGTTTTATTTTATACACATAAAGGATTTTCATTTTTTAATCCATTATGGTTATATAGTTTTGGAATGGAATTTGATTGGAACTTGGCTTTTTTTGCTCATATTTTAATCTGGGGGATTTTGGTTTTTTTTATTTATGATACTGGAAAATATATTTTTGATAAGAAATTAATTGCATTTATTGCAGGAGCAGTTATCGCTTCCATTATAGGAGGAACTGGAGTTATAACAATGGCAGTTGAGCAATTATCTAAAGCTGTTACAAATATCTGGATTGCTTTTATAGCATTATTTTTAGCTATTCTTATTGTAGTTATTTATGATGTTATTTTAAAGAATTTAAAGAAAGAGTCTGATGAGGAGGACGTGGAGGAGGCAAAAGAGGAGATTGAGGTTGCTGGAGAGGTTGCTAAGAAGGGATTGGAAGAGTTTAGTGAAGGAGGAGGGATTTAATTAAAACAAAGTCCTCTGCGCTGCTTGTTTTTTAATTTGTTCTAGCTTTTCTAACTGGTTATCAATTCTTTTTTCTGAGAATTCATGTTTGAGGAGAATTTCTTTTATTTTTTTAGGATTGCAAGTAGGGAATTTTATTTTTGCTTTTTTATTTATGTTTGGATGTAAGATTTCGTTGTAAATAATCTGCCAATCAAAATTTAGTTCGTATTTTTCAAATTTTTCTTCTGTTTCTAATGCTTTGAATATTTTTTCTTTTGTTTTGTATTCTTTTACAATTTGTAGAGATTTTTTAGGGCCTAAGCCTTTAATTCCTTTTGGATTATAATCTGTTCCACATAAGATTCCTAGACAGATTAATTGTTCTTGGTTAATGCCTAGTTCTTTTAGTACGTTTTTTAGTTCAATTGTTTGAGGAAAAACTTCTCTATATCCAGAAATTGTTTTTCTTCTCCTAGACATGCTAAGATTTTGAATTAGTAAAGGTGCCTGGAACATTAAACAATCATAATCTTGAGAGGCTACGGCGTAGATAGCAGGTTGCTGGGCAAGAAAACTGGCTTCTGCCTCTCCTTCTCCAGGAGCTTGTATGATGGCTATTCCCATTGCTTCTAATAATTGTTTAGATTCTTTTATTTTTTGTTCATCTAAGAAAGTTTCGCTTTTTGCGTATTTTCCCATAGCTTCTATATCTTCTTCTTTAACAGCTTGCTTGTATTTTTCTTTTGCTTTTTCTTTAGCAAGTTTTCTTATTTCTAAGGTCTTTACTTTTAATTCTGGAGGTTCTCCGTCAAAGACATAGATTAGTTTAATATCACTTAGTATAAGGTTCATATTTCTATAGAAAATACCAGATAGATGGCTAGTTACGTTTCCTTTTGAATCTTTTAAAGGAGTTCCATCTGGTTGTCTGATTGTTGTTAGAAATTGGTAGATTGCGTTAAAAGCGTCAACGGCTATTGTCTTACCTTTTAAGTCTGAAAATTCTATTTGTTTTTTTGGTATGATTTCAGATATTTGTAATCCCATGAGAAAATTAAATAAAAAGAGTTAATAAAATTAATGTTAGATAGATTCATAAAGAATTATTAATTATCTTTTTTTGCGTGTTTAGAGTCGTAATAACATCTTTTATAGACTTTAGCAACTGCTTGGTCAGAAGCTTCTTCTAAAGATTCTTGTCCTCTCAAAGAATTATAGCCCATTATGTTTTTTAAGGCAGACCTTTTCTCTTCGATATCTTTAAATAAATTATCTACTATTATTCCTTTCTTGCCTGCTTCAGAATATAATATGTCACATAAATCTTGATTTTTTGGTATTTTAGGTTTTTTTGATTTTGGTTTAGATTCTGGTTCGTTTCCTTCGGCATATTCTTGATAAAGTGTTTCAGCTAGAATTTCAGAGTTTCTTTCTACAAATGCACGTTCATATAAATATGGGTCTTCAATATTAGAGCCACTTAGGCCTAATTCATCACAATAAGTAGCATATCTTTCAGAATCTTGGTCTTCTAATGCCTTTACTCTTAATGTTTCCATCTCTTCTATTTCTAAATTTGATTCTAAATCTTCTTGTTCTGTCATTTTATCCTCGTTTAAATAGAAAATCTAAAAGTCCCATTTTAGGTTTTGGTTTAGAGTCAAGTATTTCCTGATCTATAAATTCTACTTCAAATGATCCTAATGTTAATATGTCTCCGTGTTCTAAAGGGACTTTTTTCCCAGGAAGAGTTTGTTCTCCAACTTTCTTTCCCCTTTCTATTTTATCTCCATTAACATAAGTTCCATTGCTACTCCTTAGATCAGCAATCATGACTTGATGACCATCATTATAAAGTATACAATGCCTTCTAGAAGTATGTTCTGTTGCATATTCTGGTTCTAGTTGGATATTAGCTTTGCTCCATGGGCAAGCCCTACCTACAACTAATTCTCCTTGTGGTAAGGAGTATTTATTTCTTTCAGGTGTTTCTAAATATGCTTCCATTTTCTTATTTTTAATGAATTTTTCTGGTTTATAAAGCTTATCTTTTGTTTTTTTAAATGATTTACTAATGTTTAAATAACTCATTTTACTATTTTTTTAATGGAAAGTAAGAATAAAAGTGTTGGAGGGTGTAGGAAAGCTTATAATTTATAATTTGCATTAATTATTATGAAATATGATGAGAACAAGGTGAAAAGAGAGGTTAGAAAAGCATTTAGAATGCTTGCAGAAGATCAAGGTGTGAGAATTGGTAAAAATGATTTTCCTTATGTTCGTGTTGATGATGAACATGGAACTTCTTATTTTGATGAATCAAATAAGGAGATAGTTATTCATCCTAATCATATTGGACATGGTCATTCTTATTTTGAGGAAGCAGGTCATGCACTAAGAAATTTAGTTGAAGAAAAAAGAAGACTTAACCCTTTAGTTTCATATAAGGATAGGGAGGTTCATGAATTTATTGGGAGGGCAAGTGAAACTATGGGTAGAGATCTAACTAAAGGAACAAATTTGGAGTATCTTTTTAAGGGAGAAGAGCCAAGAAACATGAAAGATCGGGAAACAAGAAAAAAATTGATTAAAAAAGTTCAGAGACTTAGGAAGCTAGGATCAGAAATAAGAGAAAAAGAAAAGCAATATAAATCTAGCGGCCACAAGAAAGAATTTGAGTCAAATTTAGATTCATTAGGGTCTTTAATTAAGGATTATCGCGCTGGAAAAATTGATCCAAAGGAGTTGGAAAAAGAATTTAATACTTTAGGTCATCAATATAATTCTATTGTTAAGGGATTAATTGAAAGAGGGTCAAAAATTACTCAGTTAGATATGTTGACTATAAAGCAAATTGGAACTGATTATAATTTTGTAGGAACAACATTAAGAAATTATAATGAGTCTTCTGGTGAAGAGAGAGAAGGGGATTTAGAAGACGATTTAAAATTTATTGAGGATCATTTAAAAGAAGAGAGATTTATTGATATTGATCCTCTTCTTGGCCCCAAAGTTTTTCTTGATATGGAAAAACATCAACATATTGTTCATAGAAGGCCGTATGAATATGCAGAGCAATATAGTACAGATGAGTTAGGAAATGTTTTTAAAATGAGTGATAGAGCTATTAGGAAGAAATTTTTCAGAAGAGAAGCCTCAGAACGTCTTGAAAAGGTTGTTGGTTTGATTATTATGATTGCAGGAGGTTTAGCTATTTCAACGATATCTATTACCGGAGCAGTGATTGGAGCACCATTTGAATACGAAAGTATTATTGGTTTAATCTTATTTATTATTGGATTATATATTTTCTTTTTAGAGAAGTAATTTTACTAATTCCCAACTTTTAAATAACTCATTTTACTGTTTTTTTAATGGAAAGTAAGATTAATTTCATACCTGTAGATTATGATTATTTTGACTATCAAGGAAAGAATTATGTGAAGATAGTTGGGCGTACAGATGATGGTAAGAGAGTTTGTATTATTGATACTTGTCCGGTTTATTTTTGGGCTGTTGTGAAGCCTGGAGTTTCGGATAAGAAAATTGATGCTGTTGCTAAGAAAATTGGAAAGATTAAGGTTAGTGGTAAGGTAAGAGATAGTAGGGTTTTGAAAACAGAAATTCATGAAAAGAATTTTTTAGGTAGAAAAGTTAAGGCAATTAAGATTTTTATAACTAATTATAAAGATGCTCATGCTATTGTAGATCAGATTGGATTTAAAGAGATAGATAAAAGAAGAGAGTATGATTTAGGGTTTATTACGAAGTATATTTTGGAGAGGAAGTTGATTCCCTTAAGATGGTATGAGATTAAAGGAGAGGTTTTGAATAACTCTATGGAGTTTGGTGGAATAGATAGTAGTTTGGATGTTGATTTATGTTTAAAAGTTGATGAGATTAAAGAGTTAGATGTGGAGAATCAAAGAGATTTTAAGCCTAAAATTTTGGCTTATGACATTGAGACAGATGAATTTGAGATTGGAAAAGGAGAGATAGTGATGATAAGTTTGGTTGGAGATAATTTTAAGAAAGTACTTACTTGGAAAAAAGGTTCTAAGAAAGATTATGTGGAGAAGTATGAAGATGAAGCAGATATGATTGAAGGTTTTGTTAAATATGTTAAAAAATATGATCCTGATATTTTAACTGGCTATTTTTCAGATGGTTTTGACTTGCCTTATTTAAGGGCGAGAGCTGAAAAGAATAAAATGAAGCTTAATCTTGGTATTGATGGTAGTCAGCCAACATTTACAAGAGGTGCAATGAGAACTGGGAAGATTAAAGGAATAGTTCATATTGATTTATTAAGATTTATTAGAAATGTTTATTCTCAATATATGAAATCTGAAACATTAAGTTTGAATGAAGTTGCTTTCGAACTTTTAGGAGAGAAGAAAATAGAATGGGAACATGAACATTCTTCAAAACTTGATACTGGAAAATGGGAGAATTATTTTGAATATAGTTTGCATGATTCTTTGCTTACTTATAATTTAGCTGAGAAAATATGGCCGGATATCTTGGAATTTACTAAAATAGTTCAAGAGCCTTTGTTTGATGTTTCAAGATCTACTATGGCAAGTCAAGTAGAGGATTATATTATACATAGCTTAGATAAGTTTAATGAGATAGCTGAAAAAAGGCCTGTTTATGATGAGATTGGCAGGAGAAGAGGAGAAGGAAAGTATGAAGGGGCTTATGTTTTCCAGCCAACACCAGGACTATATGAAAATATTGTTTTCTTTGACTTTACAAGCATGTATGGAAGTGTTATTGTTAGTTTTAATTTATCTAGATCAACTTTTTTGGAAAAGAAGGAAAAAGATTCTATTGCTGTAGATCTTGGAGGAAGAAAAAAAGTTTATTTTTCAAAAAAACAGGGATTTTTTTCTGAAATGTTAAGTAACTTTATAGATAAAAGAAAGGAATGTAAGATTGAATATAACAAAAATCCTACTGCATTGTTAAAGGCAAGAAGCAATGCCTTTAAATTATTGGCTAATGCAGCTTATGGTTATCAGGGTTTTTTTGGGGCTAGATATTATTGCAGAGAAGCTGCTGCTGCAACAGCCGCTTTGGCTAGGAAATTAATCAAGGAAACTATTAGTAATATAGAAAATGAAGGTTATGAGATAGTTTATGGAGATACAGATTCTATAGCTTTGCTTCAAGGAAAGAAAAGTAAGAAAGATGTTTTGAATTTGTTGGATAGGATTAATTCTAGTTTGCCTGGAGTGATGGAACTTGATTTAGAGGGATTTTTTAAAAGAGGGATTTGGGTTACAAAAAGAACTGGAGAATTTGGGGCAAAAAAGAAATATGCTTTAATTGATGATAAGAATAAGATAAGAATAAGAGGTTTTGAAACAGTTAGAAGAGATTGGTGTAATCTTGCTAGAGAAACCCAGAATAAAATTTTGGAATTGATTTTAAAAAGTGGAAACGAGAAAAAAGCATTAAAATATTTGAAAGATGTTGTTAGTAAAATAAAGAAAAGGAAAGTTGAATTAAAAGATTTGATAATCAGAACACAATTGAGAAAACCAATTGAAGAATATAAATCTATTAGTCCTCATGTAAGTATAGCTAGAAAAATGAAAGAAGAAGGTTTGCCTGTTAATATTGGAATGTTAATTGAGTATTATATTGCTGAACCTATTGGTGGTAAGAAAAGATCTTTAGTCAGAGAAAGAGCTAAGATGCCTGATGAGAAAAGTAATTATGATATTGATTATTATCTAAAAAATCAAATATTGTCTGCTGTCGAAAATATTTTTGAAGTTTTTAAGATAGATGTTAATGAGTTAATAGATGGAAAGAAGCAGATGAAGTTAGGAGAGTTTTAGATTTTTTATTTATTAGTTATTTATGAATAAATTGCATTATGTGTAATGTTAGGATTGCAAAACCAAGGGCTATTCTTATCATTCTTGTTAGTTGTCTTTTGAAAGAAGCAGGTTTATGTTCATAAATTCTAGCAAGACCTTCTATTACTAGGAAAAGCCCTGCTGAGAATGCAAGGAAATCAATAATTATAGGATCTATGTAACTACATCTAATGACTAGTTGATTTTGGGCATTTATTTGGATTAATGCGGCTGCTATAATTACTATTAAAGATAAGACTAATGTAACAATTAATGTTTTATGAATTTGTTTTAGTTTCATTTTCCTCTTTTAGTATATTTTATAATAATTTTAAACATATTTAAATTTATTTGATAGGCACAAAAACAAAACCTGGAAATTCTTTCTTTTTGATTTTATCTTTGTCTTTCTTAATTTGGTAGATTGAATTTTTTACTGGGACAACTAGTACTCCATTATCTTTTAGTTGTTTGTATAAATGGGTTGGAGTTTTGTCATATGCCGCACTGATTAGGATTCTATCAAAAAGGGCTTGGTTTGATAGTCCTTTACTCCCATCTGAATGAATAACTTTTATATTTTTGTCTTGTTTTAAGGTTTGTTTTGATTTTGTAGCGATTGATTTTATTCTCTCAATTCCATAAATTTTTGAAGAGGGTAAGATTTCATTGATAAGAGCTAGAACATATCCAGATCCTGAGCCTATTTCTAGTATTTTAATATTGGTATCTCCTATAGGTTTAGACTTACTCTCGCTCTCTTGTTTAGAGTTACTAAGATTATCTAGTTCAAGAAGGTCTAACATAAAAGCGATTGTGTATGGTTGGGAGATAGTGGAACCAATTGCTAATGGGAGAGGTTCATTTAAGTATGCATATGGTTTGAGTTCTTTTGGGATAAAATTTTCTCTTTTGACTTTAGAAAAAGCTTTAATGATATGATTTGGAAATCCTTCTGATTTTAATTCTGATAAGAGTTGGGTTTTGTTCATGTAATTCTATGTTAAGGAGGATATAAATATTTTTATGATAAGTATTAAAAGTCTTTATTGATTGTTTTAGTTATGAAAAGAAATTATGAACCTAAGGAAAAGTTTGTTGAACGGATTAAATTGCTTTTAGATGATGAGAAAGATGTTGAGAAGTTTTTTAAGATGGCTAAGAGTGAGCCTAGGAAATCATTAAGAGTTAATACTTTGAAAATTTCTGCTGAAGAATTGGTTAAAAGGCTAAAGAAAAAAGGTTGGGATGTTGAACAGCCTTTTGATGGGCATCCAGAGATTGTTATTGTTAAAAGTGAGTTGAAGCCCGGGGAAATTGGCAAGACTAAGGAACATTTATTAGGTTATTATTATGTTCAGGAAATTACTAGTATGATGCCCATTATTGCATTAGATGTTAAGTCTGGAGATATTTTATTGGATTTATGTGCTGCTCCTGGAAGCAAGACAACTCAATCAGCTGCTATGATGAAGAATCAAGGCAGTATAATTGCAAATGATGTTTCTGTTGGAAGAATTTCTATACTTTCTGCGAATTTGGAAAGATGCGGTGTTACAAATACTGTTATAATTAGACATAATGGGGTAGAGATTTGTGCAAAATTGAGGAAGATGAGGTGGCAGGTTGATAAAATATTGGTTGATGCTCCTTGCTCTGGAGAAGGAAATATAAGAAGTAGTCCTCGGACTTTGCTTGAGTGGTCGGAGGGTTTGTTAAAAAGTTTGAGTGGGAAGCAGAAAAGATTAGCTGAAAGTGTTATAGATGTTTTGAAACCTGGTGGGGAGATGATTTATTCAACTTGTACTTATGCTCCTGAAGAGAATGAACTTGTTGTCCAGCATTTGTTGGATAATTATGATGTAAAAATTTTGGAAGTTAAACTTCCCTTGAAAACTAGACCTGGCCTGTTGGAGTGGAAAGGACAGAAATTTGATAAAGATATGAAGAAAGCTGTTAGGATTTACCATCATGATAATGATATGGAAGGGTTTTTTTTGTGTAAACTGAAGAAGTTAAGTTAAGTTTTTATATCCATTCTTATTTAAACTATAATGAAAAAAATATCCAAAGAATTTGAAGTAGGAGATAAAGTTGAAATCTTGTTTGAGGATAAGAGGAAGCAAGAGGGAATTTTATTAGAAAGTCATAATCCTGGTGTTTTGCTTTTGAAGTTGGAAAGCGGGTATAATATTGGGTTGAAAAAAGATGATATTAGTAAAATTAAGGTTTTGGAGAAGAAAAAGATAGAGAAAGAGATTGAAGAGAAAAAAATATCTGGTAAAAAACCGATAATTGATTTTTATTTGACTGGGGGCACGATTTCAAGTAAGTTGGACCCTTCTACTGGAGGTGTTAAATGGTTGATTGATAGTAAGGAACTGTTTAATGTTTATCCTGGAATTTTTGAAGTAGCTGATATTAGAGTTAAAAGTCCATTTATGAAAGCAAGCGAGAACATGGATAGTAAGGATTGGATTAGATTGGCTAAGCTTGTTGGAAAAAGTTTGAATGACAGTCAGGTTAAAGGAGTTATAATTAGTCATGGAACTGATTTTTTGCATTATACTGCTTCGGCTTTGTCGTTTATGCTGGGGAAGTTGAATAAACCTGTTGTTTTAACTTATTCTCAGAGAAGTTCTGATAGGGGGAGTTCAGATAGCAGGATGAATTTAATATGCAGTGCTTGGATGGCGTTAGGGAATGTGGCAGAAGTAATGTTAGTTGGACATGCAAGTACAAATGATGATTATTGTTATGCATTACAAGGTAATAAAACAAGAAAAATGCATACTTCTAGAAGAGATACATTTAGACCTATTAATTGCAAGCCAATTGCTAAAGTTTGGCAAGATGGAAAGATTGAAATGATAAGAAATAATGTTAATAAGAGAAATAAGCATAAGATTATTGTAGATGGTAAGTTTGATGATAAAATAGCTTTGATTAAATTTTATCCTGGCCAAAATCCTGATATTTTAGAATATTATAGGAATAAAGGTTATAAGGGGATTATTATTGAAATGAGTGGATTAGGGCATGTAATAAGTCAAGGTAAGAACAATTGGATTCCTAAATTAAGACAAATTATTAAAAAAGGAATGTTTGTTTATGCAGCAAGTCAGACTATTTATGGTAGGCTAGATTCTTATGTTTATAGTCCTGGTAGAAAATTGGAGGAGATTGGAGTTGTGTTTTTAGGAGATATTTTATCTGAAACAGCTTTTGTTAAATTGGGATGGGTTTTAGGGCATAAAGATTGGAGAGGTTCGGTTTCTACTCGTTTAAAGATGTTAGAAAATGTTAGTGGAGAGTTTAATGAAAGACTTGGGGCGAGCTTTCTAATTTAAGTATCTTAATAATGAATGAAAATTAGGAAGCGAGTTGGAGTTTTTATTATAAGTTTATTACAATAATAGTTATAAATTGTTATTTCTTTCAGGAATAATGAAAATCCTAGTTACTGGGGGTTGTGGATTTATAGGAAGTGTTACTGTAAGGAATCTTAAAAATTTGGGGCATGATGTTGTTGTTTATGATAATTTAAGTAAGGGACATAGGAGTGCTTTACCTGAAGATATTAATTTTATTGAAGGAGAGCTATCAGATAAGGAGAAGATTAAGGAAGTTTTAAAGGAGTTTGGTATTGAGAGTGTTATTCATTTTGCAGCTTATATAGAAGCTGGAGAGTCCATGCATAAACCTGCAAAATATTTTGAGAATAATGTGATAAATACTTTGATTTTGTTGGAGGCTATGCTTGAAGTTGGAGTTAAGAAGATTGTTTTCTCTTCATCGGCAGCAGTTTATGGGACTCCTAAGGAGGTTCCGATAGATGAGGATGCTGAATTGAAACCTGAAAGTCCTTATGGAGAGACAAAGTTATTGATGGAATATTTGTTAAAAGAGTTTGTTGATAACTATGGATTTAAGGCAGTTGCATTGAGATATTTTAATGCAGCTGGGGCTTCACATGATTGTGGGGAGGACCATCATCCTGAAACCCATATAATCCCTAGATTTATTAATGCAGGATTAAAAGGAGAGGATATTACGATTTTTGGAGATGGTAGTCATAGGAGGGATTATGTTCATATAGAGGATCTTGCTAAAGCTCATATTTTGGCGGTTAAATGGTTGGAGGAAGAAGAAGGTCGTAGGGTTGGAGGTTTTTTTGAATATTTTAATTTGGGAACTGGTAAGATGTATACAAATCTTGAGATTACAAAGAAAATCCTTGAGTTAATTACAAAAAAAACTAATAGGGAATCTGGAAGTAAAATAGTTCATCTTGATACTAGGCCAGGAGATCCTCAGGATTTATTAGCATCCAACAATAGAGCAAAAGAACATCTGGGCTGGATTCAGGAGAAAGCTGATATAGAAGATATTATCTCAGATGCTTTAAATTGGCATTTGGCTTCTCCAACAGGTTTTAAGGAGCTTAGGAAGTTGGTAGTTGAGAGGTCTGATTTAGAGATTGTTGAAAAAATTGTTTTTGAGTTGAAGAAGAGTGATAAGATAAGCAAGAATTTTAAAATTAATTTACTTGAATGGCTTTTAAAAAATGAAATTCATACAATGAGATTGATGGATTGTAAAAAGAAGTCTGATGATGAGATGTTAAGGTTGGTAAAGGATTTTTTCTCTGAGAAAAATAAGATTTTAGAAGTTTTGATTTGGGAATTGAAGGTTTATAAGTCTTGATTTTTGTATGCAAAAAGTTTTTAAATAAAAGAGGTTTTATTTTCTAATGAAAAGAGGATATTGGGTAACAGTTCTTATAATCTTAGTTGTAATTGGCGTTTTATTTTTTATATTTGATAATGGCATTGAAGAAAAACCTTATGGAGGCCTTAAAATTTCTGATGTATCTAAAGAAGCTGATATAAGAGGTGAGGCTGTATTGTGTGCCAAAATTCTTTATAGAGGGGCTAAAGATAAGAAGATGGAATTTATAAGTCAATGTTTAGGAAGTTGTGGAGATTATGCCGTAGATATTGTTCATGTTCCTAGAAGTGAGATTGATGATCAAGTAGAAAATCAATGTGAAGATTATAGGAATAGAAAGGTAAGCCATTTTATAGAATTGGATCAAGATGGAGATATTGTTAGAATTGAGTAAAGATTTATGTAGAACAACCAAAAAATAGTATTTTTATTATAGTAAGATAAAGAAAATCTACAATTTTCTAATATTTCTGATTTAAAAAATCAGAAACATATTTAAAGTAATTTTTTCTATATTAATTATTGAGAGGGTTGTTCTACTTCATGGTCTATAAGAAGTACGTTAAAAAAAGAGGGAAGGTATTTGGTCCATATTATTATAAGAGTTATAGAGTTGGAGACAAAGTTAAGAAGATTTATATTGGTGGCGAGAAGGAATATAAGGTATATTTAAGGAATAAAAAGGTAGAACAACCCTTAAAACCCTTAAAAAGAAGAGCAATAGATAAAAGGAGCCCATGGCTTCTTCTATTGTTCTTTTTAATTGGCTTGGGATTTTTTCTTTTCTTTATGGGTTTTAGCGGAGATGATAACAAAATAGTAATTAATGAGAATAAGATTCCTAATGTTAATCCAATTAAGGCTAGTTTTTCCAAGATTTCGGGTTTTGTTAGTTCTGAAATATATAATGAAAAAATAGAAAGAGAGTATGATAAGGATATTAATCTTATAATTAAAGATCCTGTAGAGATTGGAGGTAAAATATTAAGTGGAAATAAGAATAAAAGGATGGATTTTGAGGTTGAAGGAGGATTGAGATTATATTTTGACTTATTAAACTATAGCGAGTTTGTTGAAACAGCTGGAGAGGTTATGATTAATCAGGGATTGTTAAATAAAGAAGATATTTTAGAGAAGGAAGTTGAAGATAGAGAAGAGGAAGTAGAAGAGAATATTACTATAATTGAAGAAAAAGCAGTTGAAGAAGTTGAGGAAAGTACAGATAATATTATACAAGAGGATGAAGGAGAAGTTGGAGAGAGTGAAGAAACTGAAAAAGGAGAGAAACTTGGAGAAAATATTACTATAATTGAAGAAAAAGAAGAAATTGTAGAGGAAGAGAGTGAGGAAAAACGTAATGTAACTGAAGAATTAGAGGAAAATATTGATAACATTATACAGAATGAGGAAAGAGAGGGTGAAGATCAAAAGGATGAAGATACTAATTTAGAATTAGAAAATACTGATGAAGAATCTGGGGAAGAAATTATAGAAATTGTAGAGGAAGAAAGTGAAGAAGTTGAAGAATTGGATGAAAGTGAAGGAGAGAGTGAAGAAATAAGTGAGAGTTCAGATCAAACTGGTTATGGGATTACTGGAGGCATAATAAGGTTTTTTTTAGCACTTACTGGTAGAATAGTTGATGAAGAAGTAATAGAACAAGTAGAAATAAAAGTTAATGAGATAAATAAAAGTAAGATTCAGGAAAAAGTTAGAGATTTGTCAGAAGAAGAAATTGAAGAAATTGCTAATAATGCAAGAATTGATGTTGAGGAATTTGATATTGAAATTGATGAAGTTGCAGCTGAAGAGGAAGGTGTTGATTATAAATGGGGTTATAAAGTAAGATTAAAAGATAAGAAATTTATGGCTAAGATTGATGTTACTTCTGGCAATAGTATTTCTTTATTGGATAATTCAACTTTAAAAATAGGGAATAATTTATTGAGTTTTCAAGATTTGGTTAATGAAGGTTATAGTGTTAAAATTGATGTGCCTGCTTTGGAATTTGAAGATATAATTGTAGATTTGGAGGATATTAGAAAAGAGATAGTTGAAAATGAGACTGAGGTTGTTGGAGTTGTAGAAGGGGAGAAAGATGAAGTTAGGGGATCTAGTTCTGGCGGAGGAATTACAGGAGTAATTGGTGGTGGAGAAGAGGAAATTATTGAAGAAGAACAAAATGCAGAAATAAATGAGTTTGTCGTAGAAGGAGGGACTGAAGAGAATATAGGAGAAAATATTATACAAGAGGACGAAGATGATGATGAGAGTGAAGATAAGGAAAAGAAAGAGAAGGAAAAGAAAGAGAAGGAAAAAAAGGAAAAAGAAGGGCAGGAAGATGATGATGAAGATGAAAATGAGATAGAAGTTGAAGAAGATGAAGAAGAGGATGATGAGGAAGAGAAGGATGAAGAAAGTGAGGAAGAAGATGAAGAAGGCGATTCTGTAGAAATAGAAGTTGATTCTCCTGGAGGTATTACGGGAAATTTAGTAAGAATAGATTCTGAAGATATGGGAAGAGGAGTAGGAAGGATTACAGGAGGCATAATAAAACTTTTTAAAGGAACTACTGGAAGAGTTGTTGAAGAGGTTATAGAAGGGATTGCAGAGGGTGCTTTAGAAGTTCAAGATTTGAAATATAAAAATACTGTTAGTGTTTATATTGAAAGAGATTTTACAGGAACTGAGTATAAGGTTGGAGATATAATTTATTTAGATCCTAGTTTTAGGACAATAGAGATTGAAGATGTTTCATTGGATATAGATTTGGTTAATATAACTGCTGAAGTTAATTTTACTCATTTGAGTATCTCAAATAACACGCCTTATTTTCAGTCAGGTTATGGTATTGTCTTTTACAATCCTTTTGATGTTAATAATACTCCTTCTTCAGAAGGTAATATAACTTATGATTATACAAAAATGAATAATGATGGAAATGTTACTTTGAAAGGAACTGGAAAATGGAATGAGACTGGAGGGATATATGGGGCTGCTTATGAGTTTGATGGAGGAGGTACTTATATTAATGTTAGTTATAATCAAAGTCTTAATTTTAGTAAGTCAGGTTCGCTTACTGTTACTGCCTGGTTTATATTAAATGAGGCTGGTCGTACTCAAACTTTAGTTCAGAGGAGTCAATCTTATCTATCTGTAGGTTCTGATAATAACCTTACTTCTTGGATAGAAGCTGCAGAAGAAATTCCTTGTACTGGTCCAAATATAACAACAGGTGTTTGGCATTTTGGAGCAGTTACTTGGAATGGTAGTAATCTTACTGTTTTTTTAGATGACCAGTTAAGTAAGGATTGTAGTACATCAGTAAATATTCTTGATAATGATAATTCTCTTGTGATTGGGGCGGATGATAATTATGGTGCTTTGTTTAATGGTACAATAGATGAGGTTATGGTTTTTAATGGTAGTTTAAGTGCCTCTCAAATTTTAGATATTTATAAAAATCAAAGTGCAAGATTTAATAGTTCTGGAACTCAAGGGTTCAATAACCAATCTATTTTGAATATTACAGCTGGTGTAGATGTAATTACTGTAATGGCAGATTCTTATAATTATAGTAATAGTTCTATAAATTTAAGTCTTGGTTATTACAATGGAAGTTGGTTTGATACAGATGTTCAGGTTTTTGATGGAATTAATTCTTTTACAATAGGCAGTGATGCAACAAATATAACTTTAAACTTTACTTTTTATGCTGGTAATTATAGCGAGGTAAGTAGTAAAAATCCTTTTTATAGTCCCATATTATTTTCAAACGTAAATACTTTGAAAATACATTTGCAAGGAATTTCTAATTGTACAACTATTTCTCAAGCAAATACAGAGTATAGGCAAGTTGCAAATATAGAAAATAATGATTTGGCTGGTGATTGTATTAAAATAACTGCAAAGAATATTACTTTTAATGGTAATGGATATTGGATAAAAAGTGATGATGCAGTTTCAGGAGTTAATAGCAATCAGTTGAATACAACTGTTAAAAATACAAATATAACTATGGGAACTGGTACAGGAGGGACAGGTATAGAATTTGTTTCTGGATCTAATTATGGGAAAATAACAAATAACACTTTAGGAAATCAAAATATTGGTATTGAAGTTAGAGGTGACAATAATACCATAGATAGTAATTTTATTGAGGTTAGTTGCTCAAGCTGTAAGGGTATTCATGTAAAGGGGGCCATTAATAATAGCATAATTAATAATAGTGTATTTACTGTTTCTGGTAATGCTATTAATATTAATAACTTAGCAGAAAATAATACTTTAATTAATAATACAGCAAATACTACTTCTGGTAGTGCCATTAAAGTTCATGTTTCGTCTAATTTTACGACATTAATTAATAATACAGCAGTAAGTGGTTCAAGTAATGGTATTTTTATCAGTAGTTCTTCTACCGCTTTCTTAATTGGAAATAATGGAACATCGACTAGTGGAATTGGCATTCATTTGAAGGAGACTCATGAGTCTAATTTAACCAATAATATTGGGTATTCAGATAGCAATGTTGGACTAGAACTTCAAACTTCTTCATATAATAGATTAGTTGACAATAGAGGAATTAGCGATTCTAAAGAAGGAATTTATTTTTTAAGTAATTCTCATTACAATAATATTACTAATAATTCAGGAATAAGTTCTTCCGATATAGGTTTTAGACTTAAGACTTCTTCAAATAATATTTTAATAAGAATGAATGTTTCAGGAGCCTTTGGTTTTCATATAACAACTTCTGATGATAATTTGATAAGAGATTCTCTTAATATTTCTGGATCAACGCATGATGTTCATATTGAAACTACTTCAGATAGTAGGAACAATACTTTCCTGAATACTAGTTTTGATTCCGAGAATGTTACTGGGTCAACTAATTATCTTGTAAGGAAATGGTATTATCAGGCATATGTTAATTATACTAATGGGACGGCTGCCGGAGATGTTAATTTTAGAGCTTATAATAGAACTAATAGTTTGCTGTTAGATGTTCAGACTAATAGTTCAGGTTTTACCCCAATATTGAATATAACAGATTATGTGGATTTAGGTGGGACAATTAATTATTACAGCAATTATACTTTGAATGTTACAAATAGTGATAGTGAAGAACATACTTATAATGTAACTGCTGAGGAAAATAATTTAACTGATTATTTTACCATAGGTGATGTAATATCTCCAGACATTAACTTCACAATGCCCCCAACACCTGCAAATGGCACATCAACAGGTAGTACTAACATAACTGTAAATGTTTCTATTGATAATGCAGGTAAGCTAAATGAAACAATCTGGAATTGGAATGGAACTAATTATACTGTTTATAATGATAGTTTAATCCTGTTTATGAATTTTAATAATGTTTCAGATCTTGGGGAGAATGATACAAGAGTTGTTGATTTGAGTAATAAACAGAATAATGGGACAGCTGTTAATGGGTTTTTGGCTAATGTAAGTGGGAAATATGGGGGGGCTTTTAAGTTTGATGGGGCTGATGATTTTGTTGAAATTGATGATGATGATAGCTTAGATATGGGCTCTGCGGTAACAATTTCAGCATGGGTTAAAAGAGAGTCTGGAACAGTTGAGCCCATAGTGGCTAAAAGAAATGGTGGTACAAATTATCAACTTGCAATTCATAATGATGCTAATAGCAATGTTCTTGCGTCATGGAATGGGGTTGACACTGTTGTATCAGATAGTTCAATAGGTAGTGGTGTCTGGCATCATGTTGTCTCGGTTCATGATGGATCTAATGTATATTTCTATTTAGATGGAGTAGCAGATGGTTCTCCTACACAATCACTTGGTGCAACCAATACAGGAAAATTATATATTGGATGGGACACAGGTTCTGGAACAAATTCATTTTTTGATGGAGCTATTGATGACGTCCAAATCTGGAACTATGCTTTATCGGCAGATGAAGTATATCAACTTTATGCTTCAAGTTTGACAAGAATCAATCAAGACAATTGGAGCTTATATGTTAATCAAAGTCAGAATGCAACAGATGGTTTGGTTGATGCAACATATACATATTATGCAAATGCTACGGATATTGCAGGAAATAGTAATAAGACTTTGATTAGGACTATTACAGTAGATACTACTGCTGCTAACAGTGCTCCGGATAACCCAACAGTTCATCTTAATTCAACTGATCTTAGTAATAAGACCAAACAGGATTTGAATTGTTTTGCAAATATAACAGATCCTGATGGAGATAAAATTAATGTAAGTATTACATGGTATATGAATAATACTCTTAATTTTACTATAGATGATAACAGCAGTTATGCTAATGGGACTTTGTTTATAGGCGCTTTAGATAATGCAAATACAACCAAGGCAGAAGTTTGGAATTGTCAGTTGAGATTGCATGATGGTACGGATGTTAGTAGTTTAGTTAATTCAACTATTGATACTAATATAACTATACTTAATACTAAACCTACAGTTAGACTTGATACTCCTGCTGATCATAATGAAACAACTAATAGAACTCCTTCATTTTCTTGGGTTGGAAGCGACGATGATGATGATACTATGGAATTTGAATTGAATATAAGTTTAGTTGCCTCAAGTTTATGCACAGATACTGATAGATATGTAGAAAAATCAACTATAGGAACCGCTACTAGTCATATTCTTGGAGATTCATCAGATGGGAATTATCTAAGGTGTTTATCAGATAACTTAGATTATTATAACTGGACTGTTCGTGCACATGATGGAGAGGAGTTTGGAGATTGGAATGAAAGTGGAAGAAATATATCTATAAAGTCCAGTATAATTATTAGTTTAAATGTTTCTGGGATTGATTTTGGAAAGAAGAATGTTACTGATAATGATAGTACAACAGATAATAGTCCAAAGCCTATAGTGATAGTAAATGATGGCAATGTTCTTATAAATATTACGTTAAGTGCTACAGAGTTATGGGGGGAAGTTACTCTTCCTGATACAAGTTTCCAATTTAAGGTAACAAATTCTACATTGGCTTGTTTTATTTATGATAATTCAACCACCTCATTTACAGATGTGCCAACGGCAACTACTCCTATTATTCATAAATTAAATTTTACGGGAGGATTTCAAAATGGCTGTGGGAATGTATCTATTGATGTTAGTATAACTGTTCCTAGTGATGAGCCAGCAGGAAATAAATCTTCAACTATGACTTTTACGGCAGCCTTAGGGGAGATTTATTGATATGAAAATTAAGGGAGATAAAATGAGGTTAAGAGAAAGAAAATGAAATTAAGAAAAAATTTTATTATGATAAGTATGCAATTGATTTTTTTAGTTTTAGTCTTTGCTGGAATGTATTTAATCTATCCAAAGGTTAATATTAGTGTTAATGGTAATTTTATTAAGTTTGACTCTATAAATGCGAATGTTATAATTATTTCTAAAAATCCTGATTTTTCAAATCCTAATTATCTGGATTTAAATGAGTTGGGAAATGTTAGTTTTAGGCTTGATCCTGGAGTTTATTATTGGAAGTCTGCTAATAGATTGATAAAAGGATTTGGAAATGAATTTGTAATTGAGTCTGAAGTTGGATTAAGTATAGATAGAAATAATGAGGAATCTGAATTGGTTAATATTGGGAATGTTAAGATTAATGTTAGTAAGAATAAAGATGGGATTATGGTTGGACATATTATTTTAGAGCCTGAAGAAAGTAAAGAGATTGATGATAAAAATGAAAATTATATAGGAGGAGAAGTTTAATGGTAGGAAAGCTATTGTATAAAAAAGAGAGAAAGATAGTAGCTAGAGTTTTGTTATCTTCTTTGATGTTATTCTCAATATTCTTATTTATAATATTACTGATGGTTAATTCAGTTTTAAGTTTAGGGATAACTCCAGGTAGGACTACAATTAATTATGAATCAGGATTAGAGAGAGAAGTTAGTTTTTCTATTTTAAATAATGAACATAAAAACATGGAAGTTTTATTAACAGTTAGGGGGGAATTAAATGATTCTATAACTTTGTTTGATGGTTTAGTTAATTTTTTGCCAAGCGAGGAAAGCAAACAGTTCAAATATAAAGTTAAACTGCCTGATAGAATTGCCTTAGAACCAGGATTACATCAGGCTGATATTGTTGCCTTGGAAGTTCCTAAAGCAAGTTTTGATGGAACTTATGTTGGTGCTACTGTGGCAGTTATCTCTCAATTGCATGTTTATGTTCCTTGTCCTGGAAAATGTATAGATGCTGATTTTAATATTTTAGATGCAGAAGAGAATTCAACAGCTACTATAATTATTCCAGTTATTAATAGGGGAGAATTAGGTATTGGTAATGTAAGGGCTGTTGTAGATATTTATAATTTAGATTATGAGAAAAAAGGTAGTGTTGAAACAGATTCTCAGTCTATTGATCCTGGAAAAAGGACAGAATTATCAGCGAAATGGGATGTAAATTTAAATTCTGGAAATTATATTGCAAAAGTAAGTATTTTTTATGATGGACAAACTAAAACTTTTGAGAAGCAATTTTCTATTGGAAAAAATATGTTAAGCATAGAAAGTATTTTAGTTAATAATTTTCAATTGGGAGAGATAGCTAAATTACAAATATTAGTAGAAAATAGATGGAATCAAGAGCTGAAAAGTGTTTTTGCTAATTTATTAGTTTTTAATAAAAAGAATCAAGTTATGACAGATATAAAATCGGCATCTGAAAATATTCCTTCTTTAAGCAAGAAAGAATTGATTGCTTATTGGGATACAGTAGGAGTTAAAGAAGGAGAGTATAATGGAAAGTTATTAGTTAAGTATGATGGGAAATCCTCAGATAAAAATTTGATTTTAAAAGTTAGCCAGGATAATCTGGATATTTTTGGAATTGGTTATGCAATTAATCCTAGGGGAGGCAAGGGCGTTGATATAACTATGATTTTGATTGTATTAGTGATATTGTTGTTATTAGCTAATTTGTCATGGTTTGTTTTCTTTAGGAGATTTATTGGGAATTTCAGGAAGAGGTAATTGTTAGAAATATCGAAATGTTTATAACTCCTAATTTCTTAATAAGGTTAGAAAAAAATGGTGTCAAGTAAAACTATTATTGTTATGTTGGTAGTTGCGATTTTTTTATTAGCAGCTTCGTTTATTTTGGTCAATAGTACTTTTTCAAACACTTCTAATAATGTTATAAATAAATATGATGAAGGAAACCAAGGAGGGGGTATTAACTTAGTTATCGTTCCTCCAAGTAGTGTTAATAATGAAAATGGTTAGTAAAAATTCAGGTAAATCAAATAATTTATTATTTTATTTTGCGTTATCACTTTTAGTTATTTCTGCAGCAGTTTTTTTAGTTAATGTTAGTAAGTTTGTTAATGTAACTGGAAAGGCAACAGGGGGAGATGTTAATTTGACTATAGAAGCAGTCGTGAATATTAATTTTACTACGGCTAATATTACTTGGGGACTAGGTTCTGTTACTCCTGGTGAGACTGTTGCGTCATTAGATACCGCTGCTGGTAGTGTTACTAATGGTAATTGGACGGCGAATTCAGCTGGTTTGATTTTAGAAAATATAGGAAATCAAAATGTTAGTCTTGAATTAAAATCAGGAAAAAGTGCTACTAATTTTATAGGTGGGAGTAATGGGTCTGAGTATACTGATGGAGATTATAGAATTAATGTTAGCAATACAGGCACAGGAAGTGAGGCAGGTAGTTGTCAAAATGAAACTAAAACAGCTCAAGGTTCTACAGATCCAGGTTCTACAATGGCAGGCGGTTATAATCTTAGTCATTATTTTAATATTAATCAAAGTAATATAAAAGTATGTGATGTTTTTTTCTTTAATGATGCTAAAGATACAATAAGAATAGATATAAACGTAAATGTTTCAAGTGCTTCTAATATAACGGGCACTGTAGAGGATACTATTACTGCGACTGCTACAGGACTTTAGTTTATTTTAGTAACATAAAGAAATTAGAAATTATTAGTAACATATAAAAACTATTTTAATTTTAACTGAGTATGACTAGCAGAAAAGAGGTAGTAGTTGTTTTTTTAATATTTATTTTTTTTAGTCTGCAGTTTGTTTTAAGTCTTGGTATAAGTCCTGGAAAACAAAGTGTTGATTTTAGTCCTAATTTAGAGCTAGAATATACTTTTAGAGTATTAACAGGCCCTACACAGGAAGTTGAACTATATGCCTTAGGTGATTTAGCCGAATTTGTAGAATTTGATAAAAAAGGATTTGTTGGAGGTGGAAATTTTAATGTTAAAATTAAACTCCCTTCACAAATTGAGAAACCTGGAGATCATATCTTACTTATTGGAGTAAGAGAGAAAGTTGATGATGAAGGAGATATTGGAGGAAGTGTTGCTGTTCAATCACCAATAGTTATTAGTGTTCCTTATCCTGGGAAGTACGCTGAAATTAGTTTTGACGTTTCAAATGTAAATGTAGGAGAAGAAATAAATTTAGAAGTTTATGTAGAGAGTAAGGGAAAGGAACCTATTGATACATCTACAACAGTAGAAGTTTATGATTTTGAAGGTAAGAAAATTAAAAATTTGAATCTTGGAAGTTTTGTGATTAATAATCAAGAAAGTTATGTTTTTGAAGGTAATACTAATATTGATAATCCTGGAAGTTATAAAGCAATTGCTATAGTTAATTATCAAGCAGGGATTGCACGAGCTGAATCAAATTTTAGAGTAGGTTACTTATTTGTTAATATAACAAGTTATACTTCTAAAGTTATTAAAAAAGGCATACAGCCTTTTATAATTGGTATTGAAAATTTGTGGAATGATCCACTTGATAATGTTTTTGCTGAAGTTTATATCTCTAAAAATGGAGAGAATGTGACAGATTTTTTAACCCCTTCTTCTAGTTTATTTAAGTGGGAGAAAAAAAGTTTAATTGGATATCTAGATACTGAGAAATTAGATATTGGTGAATATGATAGCAAAATTGTTCTTAAATATGGGAATTTAACAGATGTTGATGATTTAACTATTGTTGAAGGGAAATTAAAAGTTGTTAAAGAAAAAAATTACTTGATTTATATATTGGTATTCGTTGCAGCATTAATTATTTTAATTTTTATCTATTTTAAGTTTAGGAAGAAAAAATGAAAATCTTTGATTTTCAATTCTTCACAGCGAGAACAAAGTTCTCGAGCATGCCAACTCTTACGAGTTGTCATATTTCCAGAGGAAATTTCAGAAAATGAAACAAAGTAAAAAGTTAATATTTTTTTTAGTATGTATTCTTATATTTTTTTTAGTTTTAAATATATATTCATTTTTTAAAATTTGGTCGATAGTTGAAGTTAGAGAAATTGATGCAAGTATTATTGTTTCAGATAAAATTGGTTTTGATGTTAGTAAAGAAAGTTTAACGTTTGGGGAAGTGTTAATTGGTAGTAGTTCTTCAAGACAAATGAGTATAGAGAATAATTTTAAATTTCCAATAAGAATTTATGTCTATGGTAAGGGTGTTATGAAGAAGTTTATTGTAAATTCTGTTATTAAAATTGATGAAGGTAAGAGTAAGGATGTTAAAGTTACTGCTGTAATTCCTAAAAATACAAATTTTGGCAGATATGAAGGAAAAGTTGTTTTTGAAATAAGAAGAATTTGATAAGAAATTAAGTAATTAGTAAGGTATTTAAATTATTGTTTTCATGTTAGTATATGAAAAAAGTTGTGTATGTTTTATTGGTTATGTCTTTTTTAATTATGGTTTTAAATGTTGCCCTTTTAATTAATTATACTGGTTATGCTTCTAGTGATAGTGAGGGGGGGACTGTAGGTTTAACAATTAATGCTCAGTCAGAGGAATCTGAAGAGGAGGCTGCAGTTGTCTCTGTAGCACCTAGTAAAGGGTCTGGTGGAAAAAGTTCTGCTGTTAGAAGAGATTTTTCTGTTATTCCTGGAGTTATTAAGGTTTTATTAAAGAAGGATGAATCTTTTAAGAAAAGTATAGTAATAAAAAATACAGAAAAAGTAGGACAATCTTTTGATTTGGAAGTTAGTGAGAGTTTAAAGAATTTTGTTGTTTTATCTGATTATTCATTTGCTGTTGAACCAGGGCAAGAGAAAGAGGTTTTTGTGACATTTGTTACATCAGAAGATACAGAACCTTCAGTTTATACAGGAAAAATAGTAGTTAGAACTTCTTCCAAGAGAAGAGAAGTTAATATAGTTGCTAGTTTGATAAGTAAAGTGGTATTATTTGATGTAAGTTTAGATGTGTCTGCAGAATATAGAGAGATATCTCCTGGAGGAGATTTATTGTTTCAATTGACTTTGTTTAATTTAGGAGAAGTTGGAAAAACTAATGTTACACTTGAATATATAGTCAAAGATTTTGAAGGAAATGTTATTTTTAATGAGATAGAAGTAGTTAGTGTAGAAACTCAAATATCTTTTTCAAAATCTATTAATATTCCTAAGAATGTTAAACCCGGAGAGTATGTTGCTATTGTTCAGGCAAGATATTTTTCATCTTTAGGAAGTTCAAGTGTTATTTTTCATGTTGCTGAAAAAAAAGTAGATTTAATATCAAAATATAAGTATATAATAATAGCATTAGTTATTTTACTGATTATTTTATTCTTGTTGGTTGGGATATATGAAATTAGAAAGTTTAGAAAAGAATTAAAAAGAGATGTTAAAAGATATAATCAAAAAATTAAACAAAAAAAAGTAAAGAGAAAGGTAAAAAGAAGGAGTAGGGATAGGGAGTTTATAATGGAGAAAGTTAGTAATATTCCCGGTAAATTGCTTGCTTTAGAGAAAGGATTTAAAGGAGGGTATATTAGTGGGAAATCATATAAAAGCGGCAAAGAAAGATTGAAAAAATTGGAAAGAAAATAATGCAAAAAATACAGGAAAAAACTTTTTTCCTGTCCCAAAAACTTCATTTGAAGTTTTTAGTAAAAGAAATGTTTATAAATGTAAAATCCTTAAAATAGTTAGTTGTAAAAAGGTGTTTAAAAGATAAGTTAAAATGAATAAAACAAAAAAGGTAAAGAGTGTTTCTAAAACAAAGCCGCCTAAAAAGAAACCTATATTAAAAGAAGCTATTTTAGATATTAGCTCAGAACTTGCTGGTTTAAGGAGACAAAAAGGTGATTTGAAAAAGGAAATATCTGGCATTGATTTAGGTATTTCAAATTCAAGAGCGATGAGAGAGCAATTAAAATCAGATATAGGAAGACTTCTTGATAAAGAAACTAAAATACAATCAAAGATTGATGGTCTTACAGATAAACTTAATAGGATAGAGAAAATAAAATCTGAGATGATTGGTGTTTAAATTATTTATTTTAGTAATTAATTTTTTATTTAAATCTTTTTTCAATTTTATTTAGTTGTTTTTTTATTTCTTCAATACCTTTTTCAGATCTTTTATTTACTTGGTAGTCATATTCTGCACTTATTCTATCTCTTTGGGTTGTACGATTTTGAGACATTAAAATAACTGGAGCTTGAAGTGCTGCCAAAGTTGATAATACTAAGTTTAAAAGAATGAAGGGATAAGGATCAAAAGGATCTCCTTTAAGATATTTAAGCCAAAGATATGCATTAATAAACATCCAAATTGCTAAAAAGAAAATAAAACTAAGTATGAAAGTCCAACTACCTGCCCATTTTGATATCCAATCAGCCGTTCTTTGACCTCTCGTTAGTTTATGCTTTTTCTTTGGGTAAAGCCTTTTGGAAAGAGTAAGAAATATATTTTCACCTATTTTTTCAACTTGTTTTTCAGTATCTTCTAGATTGGTTTCTAAATTAGTGTTTAGAATTTTATTTAATTTAAAATCTTTTATTGATTTTCTCACCATCTTTTAATTTTTGTTACTCTTTATAACAATAATTATTTGAAAAGGTTTATATATTTTGGGGTTTTATTAATATAATAATTATATATTTAGTTATAGTGAACATTGTTATTTTTAGGTTGTAATTATAGAGTAGTTATAGACGAAAAGTTTTTAAAGGAAAGACTTTATATAATTTTATGGCAAGCGTTGTTGATGATAATATGGTAGAAGGTAATGAAGGCGATAATGTAAATGAAAAAGTCACTTACAAACCTAAATATACTGATAAAGAATTAAATAGTTTTATAGATGGGATTAGAGACGCTGGAGAGAAAATGAGGGAGTGGAATCCAAGTTATTACATGATTCCTTTACAGAGAGGGTTGCCTCTTTTTGATATTTTAACTATGCTTGATTTAGATATAGATCCTGATTTAGCTTTTTATTTTCCGGCTTCTGGTAAAATAAAGGATTCAAAAAAAGTTTTGACTAACTGTTATGAAAATTTCTTATTAGAAAAACAAGATGAAGAGATTGAAAGATGTCCAATTTCTAGTATAGATGAAGTTGTTGGAGGCCATTCTGTTGAGAAGACATTTAATGCTTATACAGCTGCTTGTAAAAATGTTGTTAGGCATAATCTTAGAAGAAATAATATGGATCCTATTAGTCGTCTTATTGATGAAGAAACAGAATATTTAAAGAATAAATTTCCTTTAAGAGTTTTTGGTATAAAAGATACTAGGAACTTAAAGAGAATGAGTGAAAAATATAAAGATAATTTAAATATAGGGAATATTTTGGAGTTTCCTGTTGATAAGATTATAACTATGGATGACATGGATTATGGATTAATTGAGTTTAAGCATCTAGAATCTAGTGGTTCTAATGACGGGGTTTATTATCCGGGAGTTAAAAATATTTTAAGAAGTGAAGCATATGAAAATTTATTAAAAGATATTGCAAAAAGAATAGGAACAGATCATGAGAAAATACAACTTGAAAGGTCAAGGATAATTTCAGATTCTAATACTTATTCAAAAAAACCTGAGTACGATTTTGATAAATAGATTTATTGTTAATTTTGTTGTCAATTAACTTTAAATAGATTTTTTCTTTATTATTTTTATGAAAATTAAAGCTGGATTAGAGATTCATCAACAATTAGATACTAATAAATTATTTTGCAATTGTCCTTCTATTTTGAGAAGTGATGAACCTGAGTTTAAAATTAATAGAAAGTTGCATGCTGTTGCTGGAGAAATTGGAGAAGTAGATATTGCTGCAGAGTATGAAGTTAAGAAAGATATAGGATTTGTTTATCAAGGTTATGATACTACTTGTTTAGTTGAGTTAGATGAAGGGCCTCCTTATCTTATAAATCAAGAGGCTTTGAAAATAGTTTTGCATGTTGCTTTATTATTAAATTGCCAAATACTTCCTTTTAGTCAGATTATGAGGAAGACAGTTGTTGATGGAAGTAATACTTCAGGATTTCAGAGAACTGTTTTGATAGCTAGAAATGGCTGGATTGAGACTAAGGAAGGTAAGGTTAAGGTAGATAATGTTAGTTTGGAAGAGGATGCTGCTAGGATTGTTGGGAATGAAGATAGTAAGAAGGTTTTTAGACTGGATAGATTAGGCATACCATTAATTGAGATTGGGACTGCTCCTGACATTAAAAATCCTGAACAATGTAAGGAAGCTGCGTTGATCCTTGGAGATATTTTAAGAAGCTGTAAGGTTAAAAGGGGAATTGGTACCATAAGACAGGATATAAATGTTAGTATTGATGGACATCCTAGAGTTGAAATTAAAGGTTTTCAAGATGTTAAGATGTTTATTTCTACGATAGAGAATGAAGTAAGGAGGCAAGAGGAGAACTTGAAGGATAAAAAAGGGAAGGAGTTGAAGGGAGAGGTTAGGAATGCTAAGGAAGATGGAAGTACTGAATTTTTAAGGCCAATGCCTGGAGCTGCTAGAATGTATCCTGAGACAGATTTGCCTTTGTTAAGGATTTCAAGGCAGTTAGTAAATGAAGCTAAGAGAACTCTTCCTAAATTAAGAATAGAAATTAAGAAAGAACTTGTAAAGAAGGGTTTGAGAGAAGAAGAGATACAAATTTTATTGAGACAAGACAAGTTGGAAGAATTTGAAGGTTTGATGAAGTTGATAAGAGAACCTAGATTTGTTTTTAAGGCTTTGATTGAGATTCCAAAGGAGATAAGTAGGCATGAAGGAAAAAGTGTTGAGGATATTTTAACTTTAGATGTAATTGAAGATATTGTTAATGCTGTAAGTGAGGGCAAAATTGGAAGAGAAGATGTTAAGCATGTAATGGAAGAGGTTGTTAAGGGAAAGAAAGTTGATGAGGCCTTGAAGATTGAAAAAGTTGATTTAAGTAAGATAGAAGGAGAGGTAGCTAAGTTAATAAGTCAGAAACCAGGACTATCAATTGGAGCTTATATGGGATTAATTATGAAGAAGTTTAAAGGTAAAGTAAGTGGGAAGGAAGTTAATGAGATACTTGGGAAGTTGTTGAAATGAGTTCGAGGGTTATAGATGACATTGAAAAGTATATAGATAACTTATTTCATATTGATGATATTGTTAAAATTGACGCATTAAGATTTGAGGGGGCAGTTTCTGATAATGATGTCTTAAGAATTATTGCTTATTCAGAGCAGGAAGGTTTCCCCCAAATTATTAGAACAAAAGTTGACTTGTATGACAAAATGTCTGAAGGAGTTCATGCCTATGAAGTAACTTTATTTAATGGAGATTATGTTGGTCTCCCGGTTTGGTAGTTAATCACATAATCTATCTATTTGTTCTTCAGTTCTTGGATCTTTCCAATCAGGTGAGAATTGGGCTACTGCGCCGGTTAATGGGTTTGTAGAAATTAATTTCTTGCCTTCGCATTTTATCTCATAATCTTGACAGAATTTTGAATCGTTACATATTGCTTTTGTAAATGAGTATTTTTGGATAGTAGATTCTATAATTTTTCCTGTTATGATATTATTAAAAAATAAAACTATTAAGAAAAATATAATTAAGATTATTGATGTTATTAATATTATTTTTTTCATGGTTTATCAGAAAAATACAGGTATTTAAATTTGTTTATGAATAAGTTTATAAATTTAGAATCTAACTATATTTATGGCAAGAAGTTATATTGAAGATGTTTTTAAGAAGAAAGGAGAGGTTGAGGTTTATGGTTGGGTTCATGATGTAAGAGATTTAAGTAAGATTAGATTTATTGTTGTTAAAGATACTAGTGGAAGGATTCAAGTAACTGGTGTTAAAGGTAAAACTAAAGGGGATGTTTTTGAATTAATGAAAGGTATTTCAAGAGAAAGTGTTGTTAGTATTAAGGGTAAGTTAAAAGATAGCAACCAGGCTCCTGGTGGGAAGGAAATTCTTCCTAATAAGATTGAGATTATTGCTAAGTCGGAACATCCTTTACCAATTGATGTTTCAGACCATTCAAAAACAGAATTGCCTAAAAGATTGGATTATAGATTTTTGGATTTGCATAGAGAAAGGATTCTTGCAATTTTCAAAATCCAATCAACTATTTCAGTTTCATTTAAGGAATATTTTGTTGAAAAAGGTTTTATAGATTTTCAACCTCCATCTATAATTTCTAGTGCTAGTGAAGGGGGGACGGAATTATTTCCTGCTAAGTATTTTGAAAAAAAGGCATTCTTAGCTCAAAGCCCTCAATTGTATAAGCAAATGGCGGCTTGTTCACCTATGGAAAAAGTTGTTACCATAACTCCTGTCTGGAGAGCTGAAAAACATAATACTACGAGACATTTAAATGAATGCAGGCAAATGGATATTGAAATGGCTTTTGCAGATCAGAAAATAGTTATGAAGCAATTGGAAGAAGTTGTTAAATATATTGTTGAGCAAGTTATTAAGAAAAATAAAAAAGAATTGGATTTATTGGGTAAAAAGTTGAAAGTTCCAAGAGTTAAATATATTAGCTATGATGAAACTGTTAAGCTTTTGAAAGTTAAGCATGGAGAGGATTTGAGTCCTTCTGATGAGAGAAAATTAAATGAGATGTTCCCAGATACTATTGTTTTGGTTCATAGTTGGCCAAGTGCAATTAAGCCTTTTTACATAATGACAAAAGATGAGAAACCTAATGCTAAGTTAAGTGAAGGATTTGATGCTATTTATGGGGGGATAGAGATAACAAGTGGAGGACAAAGAATTCATATTCCAGAATTGTTAGAGAAAAGGTTAAAGGTTAAGGGTTTGAATCCTAAGGATTTTAAGCATTATATTGATAGTTTTAGGCATGGAGCTCCACCTCATGGGGGATGGAGTATTGGATTGGAAAGATTTACACAAGCTTTGCTTAATTTAGATAATATTAGAGAGGCTTGCATGTTTCCAAGAGATAGAGATAGATTAACTCCTTGATTTTTTGGAAACACTTAAAAACATTAATTTCTTAGTAAATATGTAAAAAAGAGAATAAAATTTATAAGGATTACACGAAATGGTCGTAAGAAAACATGAAAAATTCTCAAAAAGACCTGGTTTATATTAGTTGATGCTTTGATATATTGTAAAAAGAGCAAATAGAAAAATGGCAAGGAAAAAAAGTAAAGGAATGGATACTAGAATGATAGTTGTTATAGCTGTTGTTGTTGCAATAATTTTATTTATTTTGTTTATGACTTATCAGGGGACTAAGGAAACTGAAGAAGTAGCTGAGTTAGGTTCTATTGGAATTAGTCCTGAAGGAAAGCCAGAAGGATTTTGTTTTGATCCGGAGCATGAAATTGGATGTGATGGAATAGGATATTTTCAATATTCTAAGTCTGATTTAGATGAAAGATGTACTCCTATAAATCCTACAGCTGCGTTGGGTTCTTGTTATCTAGCGTGAAATTTAAATTATTTTAATTCTTAAAACTAAAAGAGTAATTTTTAATTCTTAAAGTAACTAGAAAATATTACAAATAACAAAACTGCTAATAAACTCATTAATCCTCCAAAGATAAAAGTTACATTAGGATGGATTATCCATAATGCTCCTGCAATCAAACTTGCTGGTAATGCAATAAGTCCAATTGTTGTGTCAAAAGTTCCTAATGCCGTTGCTCTAAGTTTGCTTGGAGATAAATCGGAGACAAAAGCTTTTTGTCCTGCAATTATTATTGCGTAAGAAGTACCATATAAAGCAAATAATAAAATGAAAGCTGGCAATGAATTAAATATTGCAAAGCCAATACAAGTTAAGGAAAATAGTAAATATCCTGTAATAAGCATTTTTCTTCTTCCTATTTTATCGGATAATTTTCCAAAAGGCATCGCTAATGAAGCATAGAAAATATTGAATAAAATGTATAATGCGATTGGAAAGATTATGGCGTTCCTTATATTTCCCTCAAATAACAATCCTGCTTTTAAAATAAAAAACATATAGCTAAAATTAGCAAATGCAAATATTCCTCCGATCATTATAAAAATCTTAAGAGATTTTGGTAGTTGTTTTAAACTTAAACTTAATTTTATTTTTTTTGGTTTTATTTTTGGCTCTTTTACAAAAAATAAAGGGATTAGTGAGAAAAATCCTATGATTGATGCAATAATGATTATGTTTTTGAATGTTAGATTGAAAAATATTAAGATTAATAAAACTGCTATTGAGCCCAGAACTGCTCCAGTAGTATCAAGACTTCTGTGTAATCCAAAACCTTTTCCTTTTTGCTTTGGCATAGATTCTGAAATTAATGCATCTCTTGGAGCATCTCTCACTCCTTTTCCAACTCTTTCAAGTCCAGTAAAAATCAAGACATGCTGCCAAATAGTTGAAAAAGCTAGGAATAATTTGAAGATTGAAGATGATAGATAGCCTGTAAATATAAATGGTTTTCTCTTGCCTATTTTATCAGACCAAAATCCAGAAAAAACTTTTAATATACTCTCAATACTTTCTCTTAATCCTCCTATTAATCCAATAATTAAACTAGTTCCCCCTAAACTTGTTATAAATAAAGGCAAGATAGGTATAATCATCTCACTGGAAAAATCATTTATCAAACTGACTATTCCTAATAAAATTACATTTATTCCACCAAACTTCTGAAATTTTCTTTTCATTGCCCCTTTTTTATGTTAAATTTTTATTAATCTAAAAATTTTTTAAGAACATGAGATAAATATCTGCCATTCCATAATGTAAAATTTCCCATTCAAATTCTTTCATTCTTTTTTGTTTGATAAGTTTAAATATTAGATATTTTCTTTTTTTCTTACCAAATTTCTCGGCTTCATCTTCAGATTCAAACATTTTAGAGAATATTTTTTTCCTATTTTTGGAAAGCCATACAACCTTTATAGTCCCTTTTTCAATTACCATAACATATGGTGTCCAGTTTGTTATTTATAGTTTTTGTTTAATTCATTAATTTTAAATAATATGGAAAATAAGTTTATGTATGGATAAGAACAAGGTTAAAAAAGAAGCTAAAGAAATTCTTGATAAATTTGCTAAAGCATTGGATAAAGTTAAAATTGGGAAAGTAGGTTCATCATCTAAAGATGATGAAGGTCACAAGAACTTTTATGTAGAAAGAGAATATTTTGAACGTGTTGAAGATAAAGTAAGTTCAATATCTAAAGATATTGAAGAGAAAGGTGAGAAATGTGATTTTAAGGATAGTTTATTAGAAAATGCTCCAAGAAAGGATAAGGATTTTGTAATTGCTGAGAAGGGGGGATGGAGATGATTTTAAGATGATAAGTGAAAAAGCTCTTGCAAAGAGAAATGGGAAGAAGAATGCAAAGAAAAGACCTTTTGGTAAACTTAGTTGGGATGAGTTGCTTGAGAGAAGGGATAACATTGAAAAAACTCTTAAAGAAAGTTATCAAAATCTAGCTGATTTTGTTGAGGCATTTAAAGGACCTCTTTTAGTTCCCCCTAATATTGTGACTTTTGGAAAATTAGAAGGATATTATAATAGAAGTTTGAATAGAGTTATTGATATAAATGATAGCCTCCTATTGCGATATAAAATTGATTTAGATTTGTATGATAAAAAGAATTCTGAATTAATAGACAGGATGGATGAAAAAAATGCTCCTTATATGAAGGTAGAGCGAGAGGCTATAAGGAGTGAATGGGACCAATTGACTCTTGAAAGTAGGACAACGGTAAAGGCTGTACCTTGGCTTCCTCATGGAGCTTCTGTTGTTGTTAATGGTTATGATAGAAGAAATGGAAATTATTAAGATGGCAAGGAAAACTAGAAAGAAAATGACTTTAGCCGAGAAGAGGCAAGGAAAACTATTGGATAGAAAGAGCAAACTTGAAGGGACACTTGAGAATAATTTTGCGGCATTGAGTTATTTTGTTGATACTACTGAAGGAACCTTGATTCAGTATGTGGGAGCGCCTGAGTACTCTCAACTTACTAGCTCTTATGAGAAAAGTTTTAATGCTGCAGAGGCCTTAAATAAACGTCTTTGTAATGGTGAGGGGATTTGGCTAGATGGATATAAACTTGAATATAGGTTGTTACTGGGGGTAATTGAGGAAAGAAATAGAGATTATATAAATGAAATTACAGCAAATATTAGGGATTCTCTTTCTGAACGTGAATTAAAAATGAGAGCTGGATTATTAGTGGATGAGGAGTATGTTGTATCAACAGTTGCTGAACCTTTTTTCCCAAGTGGAGGGGTTGGAGATTATTAAAAATGATAAAAGAAAAACTTAGTTTAATTAAAATAGGAGGTCGGAAGTAAAATGGCTCGTTTAGACCTTTATGATATCTTAGAAGGGCGAGATGAATGGGCAGATCTTAGAGATAAATATGGTTCAGGAATAGATGTTTTAAATGGATGTTTGGAGATTTTTGAAATGTTTATAAAAGTTAGAATTAATAATGGAGAATATTCTAAACTATATGATAGATTTCAAATGCTTTTAGAAGATTATGATGAGAAAACTGCTGATTCATATAGAACAAGATTAAAATCATTAGAGGAAAATTATAGGGATGTTTCTAGTGCTGAAGTTAGAAATTTAAGAAAAAAGATGAGTCATGGCTCTGGGATTCAATATCATTCAATGAGAGCACAATCTAGAGGATCAATTATAGTTGGGGAGAGTGAGTCTGGAGGATGATAAAACAAAAACTTAGTTTGATAAGGAAAGGAGAGTTAAGTGCTGTTGGGAATGTTAAGGGCCTTTTAGATAGGATTAAAAAGGAAAATAGGAAGTTGAATATTGTTTTGCATATTAATAATAATGCTATAAGTCAAGCAAGAGAAGTTGATAAGAAAATTAAAAATGGAAAGGTTGGGAAGCTGGCTGGATTGGGATTTTTGGTTAAGTCAAATATTAATGTTCAAGGATTAGTTTGTAATTGTGCTTCTAAGACTTTAGCAAATTATGAAGCTGGATATAATGCGACTGTTATTAATAAATTGTTAGAAGAAGATGCGATTGTTTTGGGCATGGTGAATATGGATGAGTTTGCATGTGGAAGTTCTGGTGAAACTAGTATGTTTGGAGTTTGTAAAAATCCTAGAGCAGTTGGTAGGATTCCTGGTGGTTCTAGTTCAGGTTCGGCTGCTGGAGTTGCTGCTGGGCTTTGCGATTTTTCCTTAGGAAGTGATACTGGAGGAAGCATTAGAAATCCTGCAAGTCATTGTGGGGTGGTTGGAATGAAGCCTAGTTATGGAATGGTTAGCAGATACGGATTAGTTGATTTAAGTATGAGTTTAGATCAAATTGGGCCCTTAGCTAATAAAGTTGAAGATTGTAAGTTAGTTTTTGATGTTATAAAAGGAAAAGATAGGAATGATGCTGTTACTAAAAGTTTTAGTAATATCAAAAGTAGAGATGATGGAAATCTGAGGGTTGGAGTTCTTAAGATGACTGCCGACGATAGGATATGGGATTTAGTTAATAAAAAAACTGATGAAGTTACTAAAAAGAAAAAATGGAAAAAAGAGGATTTTAATTTAAAACATGTGGATTTAGGAGTGCAAACTTATTATCCTATTGTTTATGTTGAATTTTTTTCAGGTACTAGGAAGTTTGATGGTAGAAAGTATGGTTATAAGATTGAAGATGTTTGTGGAGAAGAAGTTTTGCGTCGGATATTAGGAGGACAAGAAATTAGTAAAGAAGAATTTGCTGGTAGGTATTACAGAAAGGCATTATTAGCTAAGAAGATTATAGAAAAAGAGTTTGAACAGGCTTTTAAGAAGTATGATGTTATAGTTTTACCAACTGTTCCTAGATTGCCTCATAAAGTTGGAGAAAAGATAAGTATTGAAGATATGTATAATTATGATGCTTTAACTAGCTTGGCCAATTTAGCTGAAATTCCTGGGATTAGTGTGCCTTGCGGGGAGTTGGATGGTATTCCAATTGGGTTGCAAGTTTTGGCTTGGAAAGGTGAGGATGATAAGATGTTGAGAATTGCGAGAGAGTTTGAAGGTTGAACATTAGTTTTAGTTAAGTTTATTAATCATTTTTTTATGAGATAGTTATGGTAAAGAAAAAATTTTATATTACTACTGCAATAGATTATGTGAATGCAGAACCTCATATAGGGCATGCATATCAGAAAATTGTAGCTGATGCTCTTGCAAGATGGCATAAGCTTTTAGGGGATGATGTTAGATTTTTAACTGGAACTGATGAACATGGTAAGAAAGTTCAAAGAGCTGCTGAAGCTGCTGGAAAGAATCCAAAAGAGTTTGTTGATGAGGTTTCTAAGAAATTTAAAGAAGCATGGAAAGCTTTGAATGTAATTCCAGATAGATTTATTAGAACTACTGATAAAGATCATGCTAAAATTGTAAAGGAATTTATTGAAAAATGCAATGATGTTGGAGATATTTACAAAGGATCTTATGAAGGATTATATTGCGTTGGCTGTGAGAGATATTATACTGATAAAGATTTGACTGATGGAGAATGCCAGTTCCATCCTGGAAAAAAAGTAGAGAAGTTAAAAGAAGAAAGTTATTTTTTTAAATTAAGCAAGTATAAGGATTTTTTATTGAAATTATATAAGGAACATCCTGAATTTATACTTCCTGAATCAAGGAGAAATGAAATTATTAATAGAGTTAAAGAAGGTTTGAATGATCTTAGCATTTCTAGGACTAGTTTTGCTTGGGGGATTCCTTTTCCTTTAGAGAAAGGGCATGTTACTTATGTATGGTTTGATGCTTTGATAAATTATATTTCAGGGGCAGAGAATAAGTGGCCTGCGGATGTCCATTTACTTGGAAAAGATAATACTTGGTTTCATACTGTTTATTGGCCAGCAATGTTAAAATCTACAGGTTATAAGCTGCCAAAAATAATTTTTAATCATGGATTCTTATCATTTAATGGAAAGAAGATAGGTAAGAGTTTAGGAAATGCAATTTCTCCATTTAAATTGGTAGAGAAATATGGAGCAGATAGTATTAGATATTTTTGTTTAAGGAATTTCCAGTTTGCATCTGGAGATGATGGAGATTTTAATGAGAAAGTTTTAGTTGAAAGGCATAATAGTGAATTAGCTGATAAGTTAGGTAATTTGGTTAGCAGAGTTAGTTCGCTTGCTGAGAAAAATGGTTTGCAGAAGACTGAGAATAAGTTATTGAAGAAGCTTAATGTTAAGTCGGTTGGGAAGTTAATAGATAGTTTTGAGTTGGATAAAGCTTTGAATGAAATTTTTGCTTTTGTTGATGTTTGTAATGAATATGTTCAGAGCAAGAAGCCTTGGTCAACGGGCGATAAGAAAGTTCTTTACGAATTGGTTGATAGTATTAAAGCTATAGCAATTTTGCTATGGCCGTTTATACCTTCTACTTCGGAGAAGATTGCTAAGCAGTTTGGGTTTGAATTGAAGTTTAGTGGGATAAAGGAGCCGATTAAGGTTGGGAAGATTAAGAAAGGTGAGATATTGTTTAAGAAAGTTTAAATAACTTAAATTCTGTGTAAGACTATGAAAAGAGGGAGAAAATGAAAAAATTAACAAGTTTTATGTTGGGCTTGGTTGTAGGAGTATCTGCCGATTATTTTCTTAATCTTATTTACAGATTCATTGAATCTGCTCTAAATCTCAATATAGACCAATTAATAAACTATGAGTTTGATATATTTATTTTTTGGTTTGCCTTGATTTTTATACCAATAATATTCTTTTTCTTATTGAGAAATTCACATAATTTAAAACAAAAAATTGTTAGAACAGCATTATTTGCTATAGGAAATTTATTAGCATTTACAGCGTTATTCTTCGTCGCTTTCGAACGAGAAGTGATACCTCCTTCTCCGATTCCCATTATAATTTTTATAACTATATTTGTAATAGCTATTATTTATTTGATTTTTAGGTTTGTTAATTATATGAAAATTAAAAAGTCCAAATAATCGTCTGGTTATTTCTTAGCCCTAACCCCAATCAACAACCCAGTTAATCCTACAATTGTATGTAGAATCGTATCTGAAAAGGTGAAGGCTTCTAAGCCTATTTCTAGTGCGAAGTTAGGGAAAGTCCAGCCGAATATTGCTACGAATGTGAAGAAAGCTCCGCTTACTGCAGTAAAAGGTCGGTAGAAGTTTTTATTATTCCAATGATAGATTACAATAACTCCAATTAGGATGTGGAAGATTTTATGATAAGTTTCAGGTCTATGACCAAATTGAGTGAAGTCTAGGAATAATGAGATGATTATAAATAAGAAATATACTCCGATTATTCTAGTGTACCATTTGGATAGGAAGTTTCGGTTTATGGTTGTTTTTGTTTTACCTCTTTTTTCTTTTTTCATATTATTAGTTTGTTTTTATTATATTTATAACTAACTAACCTTCCATCCTAAATCTACAACTCCGTTGGCTTGGAGAAGTTTGACTTCACTCATGTCATCGTTTGAGACTGCTAAAATCATTCCTTGGCTTTCAATACCCTTTATTGTTCGGGGTTCAAGGTTTGTAAAAACGATGCACTTTTTTCCTTCTAGTTCATCTTTTGTGTAATATTGTTTTAGGCCAGCTACAAGTATTCTAGTTTCTGTTCCTAAGTCTATTTTTAGTTTGTAAAGTTTGTCAGTTCCTTCGATAGGTTCTGCTTCGAGAATTTCTGCTGTTCTTAAGTCAAGTTTTTGCCAGTCCTGAAAAGATACATTTTCTTTTTCCACCATTTTATTAGTTATTTTTTCAATCCAATACTTTTTAAAAATCTTCCTAGGATTCCTAATTTGGGTTCGAAGGTAATATCTTCTCCAAGAATTCTTTTTGAAGCTTCCATATAAGTTCTAGCTGCTCTGCTTCTTGGATGAGTATGAATAACTGCATTTTTCATGGCTTGAGATTCTTTGACAGAAAAATCTTCTGGGATGATACCTATAATAGGTACTTCTAACATATCTTTTATGTTTGCAATTAACATTTCTGGTCTTCTCCCTAAACATCTTGTAATTATTACTCCTTTTATTGGTTTGTTTTTTTCTTCAGCTAGTTTAATTGTTTTAAGGGCATCTGTTACAGCAGACATTTCAGGGTTTGTTACTATAATAATTTCATCACAAGATTGAATTGAGGCTCTAGCTTCTTCACCTAATCCAGCTGCAGAATCGATTAGAATATAATTTGTTATTTTCTTCATTTTCTTCATTAATTCGGGAAGTTTTTTGTAATCAATTTTTTCAGATTCCTTTAAAGAAAGACTTGCTGGCATTATTTTTGTTCCTGATTCATGTTCATAGATGGCATCTTCAAATTTTGCTTTATTCTTTAAAACATGATTAAGAGTAACTGGTACTATTGGTGCTCCTAAATGTATTCCTACATTCGGAGTTGTTAGATTGGCATCTACAATAATTACATCTTCTCCTAAGTGATTAAGTGAGGTTCCAAGGTTTATAGCAGTAGTTGTCTTACCAACTCCCCCTTTTCCTGAGATTATTGCGTATATTTTACTCATTTTTTGTTTGAAACTTGTTTATTTACTTCTGAGAAAAAGCTTGGTGAAATTTATAAATCTTTCTAGAATTTCAGAATATTCCTTTAATTTGTCTAAATTAATAGCTACCTCTTCTCTCTTGTAAGTTACTGTTAGACAAACTCCTTTCCTAAATTCACTTTCCTTTCTTTTTGGAAGAATATCAATAAGCTTAAACATCATATATTCATCTAATGTATCGATTATTTCAGGATTATCTGCAAAAGTTACTCTTAATAAATCAAGTCTTGACTTAGGTGCATCTGGGATTTTTTTAATGAGTTTTTTCTTTTTTGCTTTTTCTAATAAGCCATCAAAGGTATAATCCATCATTATTTTCCATCTTTTTAGAAGATTTATCATTACATCACAAGTTTTAGTGTATTTCATACTAACGTAAAGTAAATGATCAGCACTGATTTTTTCCTTTATAATTTTTTCAAGCGTTTCAGTTGTATCGAACATTCTTGCCATTTTCCCTTTTAGCCTTTAGAATATATAGAACATGATATTACTCTAATATTCCAGAAAAGGGATTAAGTTTAGATGTATAACTTATATATAAATGTTTAGTGGTTGTAGTTAATTGTAGGTTTAGGGTGTTTATCCCAAATAACTCTTTTGAGAAGGTTCTAGAGCTGCCTTAGCGGACCTTAGGTAGTCTGTTTCAATTTTCCTGTAGCGGTCTATGTCTGATTTTGTGACAGAAGCTCCTACTTTCTTCATGGCTTCTTCAAAATACTTCATTTTTACTTCTTTAACTTCAATATCGTCTCTAAGGGCTAACATTGCAGCTTCTCTAACTAAAGATTCAATATCTGCACCAACATAACCATCAGTATTATCAATGATTTTTGAAATATTAACATCTTTAGCTAAAGGCATATTTTTAGTATGGATTTTGAAGATATTTTCTCTTCCTTGTTTTTCAGGTGAGCCGATAAGCAGGATTCTATCAAATCTTCCAGGCCTTAGTAAGGCTCCATCTAACATATCTGGTCTGTTGGTTGCAGCTATAACAACAACATTAGATAAATCTTCAATACCATCCATTTCCGCTAATAATTGGTTTAAAACACGATCGGTAACTTTGGTCCCTGTTTCCATTCCTCTTTTTCCAGCTAAAGCATCTATTTCATCAAAAAATATGATACAAGGACTTACTTGTCTAGCTCTATTAAAAACTTTCCTAATTCCTTCTTCTGATTTTCCAACCCACATAGATAATAATGAAGGCCCTTTTACTTGTATGAAGTTAGCTTCACTTTCTTTTGCAATTGCCTTTGCTAATAGCGTTTTTCCAGTTCCAGGAGGACCATAAAGCAAGATACCTTTAGGTGCCTTTATTCCTAATCTATTAAATGATTCTGGATATTTAATGGGCCATTCAATAGCTTCTATTAATTCCTGCTTGACTTTTTCCAAACCACCTACGTCATCCCAAGTAATATTAGGAGTTTCTACTAAAACTTCTCTCATTGCACTTGGCCTAACTACTTTTAAAGCCTCATCAAAATCTTTTTTTCTTACTTTTAATTCTTTTAAAACTTCTTCAGAAATTCCTTCCTCTTCTTTTAATTCTATTTTTGGTAATAATCTTCTTAAAACAACCATAGCAGCTTCCTTTCCTAGTGCAGAAAGATCAGCCCCAACAAAACCATGAGTTACAGCAGCTAATTCTTTTTTCATTTCATTAGAGAGAATTAGGTTTAGTTTATTCCTTTCTGAACTTGATAACTCTTTAATTCTATTTTTATTTTTTACCTCATCATTTGTTAATATATTGTTGAACTTATCTATTTCTTTGAATCTATCTTGGAGAGTTTTTAATGATGATTTTATTTCTTCAATTTTGTCTTTGTTTTTTTCCTTTTTGTATTCTATTTCTAATTCTTTAATCTCATTTTTTATTTCATTGAATTCGTTTTCAATATATGATTTTTTTAATGGAGGTACAATTGGCATATTTCTTGTATGGATTTTTAAGATTTGCAATCTTCCTTCTTTATCAGGGGCTCTTAATTCTAGTTCTCTATCAAATCTTCCAGGTCTTCTTAAAGCAGGATCAATTGATTGCAGTCTATTCGTTGCGGCGATAACAACAACCTTTCCTCTTGAGTTAAGACCATCCATCATAGTCAATAATTGGCTTACTACTCTACGTTCAACTTCTCCCCCTACATCTTCTCTTTGAGGAGCAATAGAGTCTATTTCATCGATAAAAATAATACTCGGAGCGTTTTTTTCAGCTTCTTCAAAGATATCTCTTATTTTTTTCTCTGATTCTCCGTAAAACTTGCTCATTATTTCAGGTCCATTCAATAATATAAAATTAGCCTCTGATTCATTAGCAACAGCTTTTGCTAATAGTGTTTTTCCTGTTCCTGGATGTCCATGTATGAGAACTCCCTTAGGAGGTTCTACTCCTAATCTTTCAAAAATCTCAGGATGTTTTAATGGAACTTCAACCATTTCTCTAATTTTTTTTACTTCTTCTGTCAGACCTCCTATGTCTTCATAAGTTACGTTTGGAATAGTTTCTTCAGAGACTTCTACTGTTTTACTGCTTAAAACGACTTCAGTATTTTCAGTTATTATACAAGGATTGTTTGGGCTTGAATTTGCAACAATAAATCTTATTTGCTGGACTCCTCCTCCAAGGTTTCCAAAGCCTCCTCCAAAAATATCGTTTAAGTTTCCAAAAATATCTTCCATGCCAAATTCCTCATTCATTAAATCTCTTCTTCTTTGTACTCCTCCAAGAACAATTATGTCTCCTTTTACAACAGCTCTTCCTAGTAATCCTGGTTTAAGGTCTCCTTGAACTCTTATCCCTTTTTGAGCAGGAGCAATTATTATTTTTTTTGCTTCTTTAATATCAGCTTTATTAATAATAATGCTCTCACTAACTCCTGCACGAGAATTCTTCCTTATAATACCATCAACTCTAATTATCCCTTCTCCAACGTCAGCTGGATAGGCTTTGTCTGCGATTGCAACTGTTTCCCTTGCTCCTTTAATAGTTATAATATCTCCTCTACGAATTCCTAATTGTTTCATAACTTCAAAATCTATTCTTGCTATGCCACGATATGCGTCGTCTTGTAATGCTTCTGCAACCCTTAGTTTTATTCCTTTGACTTTCATTTCTAATTAAACTCTTTCACTTTGTCTTTATTTTCATTAAATCCAAAATTTAATCTTAGTGTTCCAAATTCTTCAAAACATAATTTAACCATGCCATCCATAATTCTTTCTTGTTCTTTCATAAAAGTTACAATTTCTTTAGGGATAGAAACTGCATAAGAGTTTCCAACAAATCTCATTTTAACACTAAATTGTTTTTTCTTTAGATTACTAAAATTATTATATTCTTGTTCATCTTTTGGATGCAAGATTTTATGATTACATTTTGAACATTCAATAAATCTTAAAGTGAAGCCATTTTTATTTATAGTATTTGGTTTCATAGAAATATCACAAGTTTTACATAAGATTTTATTGTCGAAGATGTCTGAAGTCATTTTGAATAGATAATTGTTTTAATATTATCGTACTCATTAAAAATAATAGCTGGTTCAGAATTTTCTAGTTTTGAATTTTTAGCATTTATCATTTTTTTGGACTTTTGATTATAAACCCTAGAGAAGCCAGTTTCATACAAAAGCATGTCTTAGCTCTTCCAGGGGAAAAGAGGTGTATAAATGAAAAATCTAATAAATTAGATTTTTCAAACCTAGCAAATACGAATATTTGCTAAGTGGGTAAGAATATTCAAGCGAACCTGAATATTCTTGGGGTGAAAACATTCAAATAATCTCCGAAGAAATTATTTAAATATTTTCGGTAAAAGCAGATACACACTCCGAAAAGTATGTATATACTTTCAGTGTATACTATGGGGTATGGTATTTAAAGGTTTCGGTTCTTGATTTATTATTGTCTATTATATACTTTAATATGAAATTTAATTTAAAAGTAAAAATTGGCTTTATTTCTTAAGATATTGTAAGGAGGATTGTAATAAATGAAATTAAAAAATTTAATTTTAGGGGCTGCTCTTAGTTTGAGTGGTATGGCAGGAATGGCTGATGCACAGGATAGATATACTCCTAAACCAACTTTTAAAACTCCTAATTTAACAGGGCTTTATATAGAGGCTGGAAAGGAAGAAGTTTTGGTTCCTATTGTTCTTAATCAGAGTTATAGGCAAGAAGAAAGAAGTTTTCTTGATTTTAAATATAATTTTGGGGAAAGTTTGCTTAAACAAGGAGTAGATTGCACACTAGATTCTGGAAGTTATATTCTTGGAGAAGCTGTTGAAGAAACAGGCAAAGGACTTGGATTTCTTTCAAGAACTGGAGGATTTTTAACTGGCAAGATTTCAGAAGCTTATGAAAAAGCTAGTGATGGACTTTATGATGCTGGAGATTTTGTAGAAGAAAAAACTAAGAGTTTTAAGGACTATATCACTCCAAGAAAGTCATTAGGAGAAGTTAGAATTCCTGGAAGTTCTTATTTGCCAAGATTTAAGGAAGTTGCTCCTAAGGCTCCAATAGAATAAACTAACTTTTTCTTTTTTTTCTTTTTTTCGATTATTTTAAAAACTCATACTCCTAATGATATTTATGGATTTTAAGGAAGTTTGGAGTAAGATTAAGAAAGGCTGGAAATGGGTTTGGGGCTCAGATTCTTTTTTAAGTTGGATTGTAGCTTTAATTATAATTTTTATAGCTGTAAAATTTATCTTTTTTCCTATTCTTTCTCTAATTATGGGGACAAGCCTTCCTTTAGCAGGAGTGGAAAGTTCTAGTATGGATCATCAGATTGCAAAAGATGATTTTGGTAGGTATGGTTTATGTGGTAATGGGTTTTCTAAAGAAGATAAACAATATATAGATTTTGATAATTATTGGGATGCATGTGGTAATTGGTATGAAGATAATGGTATAACAAAAGGCAAATTTTCGAAATTTCCTTTGAAAAATGGATTTAGTAAAGGAGATATAATTATTGTATGGGGAAGATTTAAGCCTAAAGTTGGAGATGTAATTATATTCAAACCAAATCCTGAATCATTAGCTCCTAGGCCAATTATTCATAGAATTGTTAAAATTGAAGATGGTAGAATACAGACAAAAGGAGACCATAATAGAGAACAATTGACCGTTTCTAACAATTTTTATAGAACAGATGAAACAGATATAAAAGAAAATCAAGTAATTGGAAAAGCAGTTTTCAAAATACCTTATTTGGGGTGGCCTAAGATTTGGCTTGTCAAATTCTTTGGATTTTTCTTTTGAATTTATTTTTAAAAATTTGAATAGTATTACTATAAAATCGCAACTAGAAAGAGAAACATATTTAAATGGATATTATTAAAATAAACAGGTTTAAATATTAAAATTTAAAAAATAAAATATGAAAATTTGAAGAATTTTCAATTCTTCGTTTCAAAAAAAACTTTAGAAAATGGAATTTTGTCCAAAGTGTGGGTCTGTATTAGTAGATAAGGGTAAGGAATCTAAGTGTATGGGTTGTAGTTATAAAACTAAAAATAAAGTTAAGATTGAGACTTCTGAAACTATCGAGAAATCTCCTGAGATTGGAGTAATCACAGATAGAGATACAGATGTGTTTCCTGTTACTAATGCTGTTTGTATTAAATGTGATAATAAAGAAGCATATTTTTGGACTTCGCAAACAAGAGCTGGCGATGAAGCCGAAACTAGATTCTTTAGATGTACAAATTGTAAGCATACTTGGAGAGAGTATCGCTAGTTTTAAATACTTTTAATCAGGTTTCTAAGAATGCAATTTTGTCCGAAATGTGGCTCTGTAATCATTGGTGTTGATTGTGCTAGCTGTGATTATAAAGCAGATAGTGAAATCAAATTAGAATCTAGCGAAAAAGTTGAAATGGCTAAAGAAGTTGCTGTTGTGACAGAAGGTGAGCATGAAATTAATCCTAAAGTAGAAATTGAATGTCCTAAATGTGAAAATAATGAGGCTTTATTTTGGACTAGACAAACTAGATCTTCTGATGAAGCTGAGACTAAATTTTACAAATGTACTAAGTGTAAGTATGCTTGGAGAGAGTATCGGTAAAAACGAGTGAGTACCGATAGATTTACACAGGGAAATGGGTAGTTTTATAAGCTTTAAATTCTGGAAATTAACATGAACAGAAATCAATGGGCCGTATTAAGTATGGGGCTTATATTTCTTAGTATTTTTCTTTTTTTTATGTCTCCTAATTGCTTTTATGCGATAGAACTTGGGGGAGAAATGTTAACTGCTTGTTATATAAAAAGATACGCTTTTGGTATTCCAGCAATATTTTCTTTTATATTAGGTCTTGTATTTATGGTCTTAGGTTGGTTAGAAAAAAAACACTAATCTATTTCTGAAATCGCCAAGAATTATCATACCAAAAACTTTCTGTTTTTTAGTTTAAGCATACTCTGTTCATACCTGGAGAGAATATAGATAATTAAAAAAGAATTATTTCTTTTTAGAAGTTTTATTTTTAGCAACTTTTTTAGATGCAGGTTCAGATCTTATTTGTACGATAGATTCTCTAGCAGCTGTAGCAGTTTCAACTCTTTCTTGTTTTTCAACTAATGCTTGCAATTGAGTTTTTAATTCTGCAATATCCTTTTTAACACCTTCGAATGCTTTTCTTATGCTTTGTTCTGAAACCATTTTCTTAATTTTGAGAGATAATACCTGTATTTAAATGTTTTGTTTTTGCTGTCATTTTAAAATGGCACTTAAGTGTAAATAGGTAATTTTTTAAAGCAAATATAACTTTAATTAGAGTAAATGCCTCCATAGCTCAGTCTGGTTAGAGCACCGCCCTCTTAAGGCGGGTGTCGTGGGTTCAAATCCTGCTGGGGGCATTTTAGAAGTAAAATGGGTAATATATCTGAAGTTATGAATATTCTTGGGAGACATTTTGATGTTTCTAGAAGAACTACTTTAAATCGTATGAGAGGATCTGGAGAACCTGATGCTTTCAAGATTTTAATTGGATGTTTGGTGAGTATTAATATTAAAGATGAAGTATGCGAGAAGATATTAGATGAACTTTTTAGTAAAGCTGGAAGTTTTGATGAGCTTCTTGAGATTGATGATGATAAGTTAGAGGGGATTTTGTATTTAGCTAGATATAGAAGAGTTAAGGCTGCTAGGTTGAAACAGGTAAGTAGGGAGGTTTTGGAGAGGTTTGAGGGAGAAGTTCCTAGTAATAAGGAGGATTTGTTGAGTATTAAAGGAATTGGACCTAAGACTTGTAATGTTGTATTAAGTTTTGCTTTTGGCAAGCCTGTAATTCCAGTTGATTCAAATACAATTAGAATTGCTAATAGATTAGGTTGGATTGATTCGGAGAAGGCTGATGAGGTTGAGATGTTGTTAGTTGAAAAATTGGACGAGGATGATCTAAGGGGAGCAAATGCCATATTTATGCTTCATGGTAAGAATATATGTACACCGATAAGTCCTTTTTGTTCTAGTTGTCCTGTTGAAGGAGTTTGTATGAAAATTGGTGTGGAAAAAACTAGGTAAAAAAAGAAAACACCCCTCTTTTATTTAATTTAATAATAAAAATAAAAAAAATTTACATTAATTGTCTTCTTATAGAATCAATGTCTTCTGCAATATCTTCGCCTTTCTTAGTTAGTTGTATTAATTTTATTCTACCTTTTTTTTCAAACGAAACTAATCCAAGAATTTCTAGCGTCTGAAGTATCTTAACTGCATGTGAATACGTACAATCAACTTCTTTAGCTAACAAAGAACCATACTTTGCTTTAGACATTTTCTTCAAGGCTACCAACATTAAAGCCGGTTTCCTTCTAAAAAATATATCAAAATTATCTTTCATCTTTTCTCTAAAGGGATTTATTTATTGTTTTAAAAAGTATTTTTTAAAGCTACCATTCAAAACTATATATTTAAAGTTACATATTAACTTATAAAGCTTTCTATCGGAAAAGTTAACCAAACAGTAACAAATTTTAGTTGTCCTTTTTTTGAGTAACAGGTTGATATTACTTTATTAAAACCCATTTTTGATTCTATAAGAAGGTTTAAATATTATTTTATTTTTTATCTATTATGTTGGATGTAAAATCAGTAGTTGAAAATAAAAAGGTTATAAAGCATTCTTGTAAGGCTAGAGAATTGAATGTGGATATAGATTTGTTTATTGCAAAATATGAATGTTTCAAAAAAATAAAGAAGAAATGGGATGATTTGAGAAGAGAAAGAAATAAATTATTGAAGAGTATTAAATTAGCAAAAAAGGAAAAAAAGGACATTAAGATATTTATTAGTAAGAATAAAGAAAATGGTAAAAAGTTGAAAAAAGTAGAGTCAAATTATAAGAAAGTTGAAAATGAATATAAGGTTTTATCTTATAAAGTGCCAAATTTTCTACATAAGGATGTTCCAATAACTAAAGAGGATAGAGTTGATTATGAGAGTAAGATAAAGAAACCAAAATTTAGCTTTAAACCGAAAACTAATTGGGATATTTTGACTGATTTAGATTTGGCTGATTTCAAGAGAGGGATAAAGGCTGCAGGAGATAGGGGGTGGGTTTTGAAAGGTGAAGGCGCCAGACTTTCAAGGGCAATAACAAATTTTACTTTAGATTATTGGAGAAAAAAAGGATATTTTGAATTAATTCCTCCTTATTTTGTGAATGAGGAAAATCTTTACATAACTGGACATTATCCTGGAGGAGAAGATGAAGTTTATAAGACTGAAGATGGGAAAGTTTTTGTAGGCACTGGAGAAATTTCAGTTTTGGCTATTTTTAAAAATGACAAATTTAACAAAAAAGAATTGTCTAAAAAGTTTGTTTGTTATACTCCTTGTTTTAGGAGAGAGGCTGGAACTCACGCAGATGATAAAGGTCTTTATAGGACACATCAATTTGATAAGGTTGAGTTAACTCTTATAACAACTCCTGAAGATGAAGAGAAGGAGTTTAATCAAATTTTTGAAGATTTGAAGGAATTATATAAATTATTAGAATTGCCACATAGAATAATTACTCATAGGGCAGGAGATATGCCAGTTAAATCTACAATTGAGAAGGATGTAGAAGTCTGGCTGGCTGGAGAAGAAAGGTGGGGAGAAGCCGCGAGTATAGGAATGACTGGAAGTTTTCAAGCTCGAAGGGGAAATATTAAATTTATTGGAGAGGGTAAAGAAGAATTTGCCCATACAATTTATGCTACTGGAGGAGTTGCAAATAGAATTTTAATTGCAATATTGAATAATTTTCAGCAAAAAGATGGAAGTATTAAAATCCCCCAGGTTCTTTGGAAATATACAGGGTTTAAAGAGATAAAAGGTAAGAAAAAATAAAAAACCTTAAAAACATACAAGTAATTCTTTTTAACATGAATTCAGAAAATAATTCAAATAATCCACAACATATTGCCATAATTCTTGATGGCAATAGAAGATTTGCAAAAAAACTGATGTTGAAACCTTGGAAAGGCCATAAATATGGGAAGAAAAAGGTTGAAGATTTGTTAGATTATATGAAAGATTTTGGCATTAGAGAAATGACTTTTTATGCACTTTCTTCTGATAATATTAAAAACAGGCCAGAAAAAGAGTTAAGTTATTTGTATAAAGTTTTTAGAGAGGCTTTTAGAGATATGGATAGAAAAAAAATTCATGAAAATAAAATAAAAATGAGATTTATTGGTAATTTAGATTTGTTGCCAGAAGATTTGAGAGAGCAATGCTTACAGTTGGAAAGCGAAACTGCTGATAATGATAAGTTTATTGTTAATTTTGCAATTGCTTATGGTGGTAGAGAGGAGATTATTGAAGCTGTTAAAAAAATATTGAAAAGTAAAGTAGATATTGGAGATATTGATGGGAAATTGATAGAAGAAAATCTTTATATGAATAGCCAGCCTGATTTGATAATAAGGACAGGTGGGGAAAAGCGGACTTCGAATTTTTTGCCTTGGCAAGCTTCTTATTCTGAATGGATGTTTTTAGATAAAACGTGGCCTGAGTTTGGTAGAGAAGATTTGGCTGAATGTATTGAAGAATTTAAAAAAAGGAAAAGGAATTTTGGTGGTTAGGAATTATTTTGATAACTGATAATTAGAGAACGAGAGGAGTTCTAGCTTGATTGGTTTAGCATTACTAATATTTATAAATAACAATTCTTACTTTATTTCATGGTTGAAACAAAGAAATCTGGGAAGAAATTTAAGATATTAGCTGCTTCGGATATGCATGGAGATTCAGATGCTACTAAGAGGTTGGCTGAAAAAGCTGTTAAGGAGAATGTTGATTTGGTTGTTTTAGCTGGAGATATAACTGGACTGGTTGAGACGGATAACATATTAAAACCATTCCTTGATAAAGGTAAGAAAGTTGTTTTTGTTCCTGGGAATTGGGAGTCTTCTAGTACAGCTGATGTGTTGACTAAATTGTATGGAGTTAAGAATGTTGGAAAGCATTATGTTAAGTATGGGGATGTGGGGGTTTTTGGAATTGGTAGTCCTGATCGGCAATTGGATTTAAATGAGAAAAAGACCTTTGATAAGTTGAAAAAGAATTTTGAGAAGATTAAAGATTTGGAGAAGAAGATTATGGTTAGTCATATTCACGCAGAAGGTACGAAGGCAGAGTTTTCTGGTTTTAAGGGGAGTAAGGCCTTGAGGAAAGCAATTGAAGAGTTTCAGCCTGATATTTTTCTAAGTGGACATATTCATGAGGCTGAAGGTCTTTCGGAGAAGATTGGAAAGACAAGGGTTTTTAGTGTGGGTAAGAAGGGGAAGGTTATAGAGATATAAAAAAAGAAAAAAAATAATTAAAGTCTAGATTTTTATATTATCTGGAAGTCTATGCGTCTACTTTACAACAAGGGGGAGGTACATTATCGCAGTATCTTGCACAATCACTATTTTCTGATTTAGATTTCCGTTCCCAAATTTCAGGCACCTCTCCAAATACTTCTTTATATGATTCTATAAGATTTTTACTTCCTTCTTCACGATAAGACTCTGCAACGGACTTGGACCAAGGTTGATGGTGAAAATATTCTCCTAATGTTTCATTACAAAATTCATGATATTGTGGAGTAAACAAGATGAATTGATGCCAAACTTCATCAACTTGATCACTCAACATAGTCATCATTTTTTTGCCAGAAATTTTATTTAGTGCTACATATTTCTTAAATTCAATAAAAACTTCTCGATATTCTTCACTATTTTTTAGTTTCCCATCAGATAACAATCTTTCTTCTAAATAGGGTGCTTCAAAATTATCTAAGTCGTACAAAAGATCTTTTTGTTTTCCTGTAAGATTAAGACCATCAAGATGTCCTAGGGGATTATACTTGCTGGCCGTTTCTTTTTCTTGCATTAATGTTTCTATTGCCATTGTTATTTTATTTTTGCTTTCTTGCAATCAATTAATATAATTATATAATATAGATATATAAAAAATTCCTCTCTAAAATTGGAGAGTAAAGCTTAAATATAATAGAAATGTAAAAAGAGTATGGATACCTCAGTATTAGAAGATATTGGATTATCTCTAACAGAAATAAAGGTTTTTTTAACTTTGTTAAAATCTGGAGAGTCTAAGGCGGGGGAAGTTATTAAAAAATCAGGATTGCAGAGTTCTTCAGTATATACTGCTATTAATAATTTAATAAAAAAAGGGTTAGTTTCTTACATTAAAAAAACTCAGATTAAGTATTATAAGGCTGCAAATCCTGAAGTAATTTTTGATTATATAGATTTGAAGAAGAGAGAGTATGAAAAAATACTCCCTGAATTAAAAATATATCAACAGCAGAAGAAAGAAGAGAGTGCTGAGATTTTTAGGTCTTATAGAGGAATGAAGACAATTATGTCAGAATTGTTGAAAGATGCTAAGAAAGGAGACACCTTGTTGGTTTTTTCAATTGAAGATCCTGGAGAATATGATGTTGCTAGAAATAAGGTGTATACTCCAACTAAACAGCTTGTTAGGAAGAAAGGAATAAATATGAAGGGGATTTTTCATGAGAAAAATAGAGAAAATCCGACTGAGAGTTTGATTATGGGGAAAAGATATGTTGATTTTTCATTAATTCCAAATACGATGATAATAAAAAATAAAGTTGCTATAATAAGTTGGAAAGAAGATGAGCCTTTTGGAATTTTAATACATTCAAAAAATATGGCTAAAATGTATTCAAATTTTTTTGATCATATGTGGAAAGTTGGAAAACCTTAAAGTTTTTATATCACCTATTTCTAAGTTTTATTACAATGGCTAGGAAAAAGAAAGATCCTTTGAATGTTGAAACTAAGGAATATAGGATTATTGACCCTGAAAATGTTAAGCAAAGTGTAGAAATAGCTGTAAAAGAAGCTCCTAGTGTTGATGAGTTGGAGAGTGTGGAGAAAGTTGGAGATATTAAGCCTAAGAGTAAGAGGGTAGTTAGGAAAAAGACTGTTAGGAAGAAAACTTCTTCTAAAAAAACTGAAAAAACTCCTAGTAAATTTAAGGAAATTAAGCTGAAAGCTGATGGTTATAAGTTAATAATTACTGAAAAACCACAAGCAGCAGGTAAGATTGCTGCCGCGCTTTCTGATGGTAAGGATGATAAGATAACTAAGAACAAGGTTTCATATTATGAATTTGAGAGAAATGGGGAGAGGGTTGTTGTTGGTTGTGCAGTTGGGCATTTGTTTAGTGTTAGTCAGGTAGTTAAGGGATCGGGTTATCCGATATTTGATATTGCATGGTATCCTAATTCTGAAGTTAATAAGAATGATTTTACTAAGGCTTATTATAATGTTTTGAAGAATTTGGTTAAGGGGGCTGGTGAGATAATTGTTGCAACGGATTTTGATGTTGAAGGGGAAGTTATTGGTTATAATATTATTAGGTATATTGCTGGACAGAAGGATGCTAAAAGAATGAAGTTTAGTTCGCTTACAGCTGAGGATTTACAGGATGCTTATGATAATCGGTTGCCTAATATAGAATGGGGGCAGGCAATTGCTGGAGAGACTAGGCATTTTTTGGACTGGTTGTATGGTATTAATTTGTCTAGAGCTTTGATGGGTGCTGTTAAGGCTGCTGGAAAGTTTAAGGTAATGTCTATTGGCAGGGTTCAAGGACCTGCTTTAAATTTAATTGTTGAAAAGGAGCTTGATATTAAGGCATTTAAGTCAAGCCCTTATTGGCAAGTTTTTTTAGATGTTGAGGATAGCAAGAAAAACAAACTTGTTGTTAAGCATAATAAAGATATTGTTAATAAAAAAGATTTAGGTAAGTTTGAGAAATTAGATGGTGAGACAGCAAGTGCTGCTACAAAGAAAAATAGACAGATAATAACTCCTCCTGTTCCCTTTGATCTTACTACTTTACAGACTGAGGCTTACAAGTTTCATGGAATTACGCCAACTAATACTCTTGCTTCGGCTCAGAAATTGTATTTAAATGGATTGATTAGTTATCCTAGGACATCTAGTCAGAAAATAAATGATGTTAAAGGAGCTTTGGATGTTTTGAAGAAGTTAAAGAAAAGGTATGGTGATTTGGTTGATCATGCAGTTAATAGTAAGCCTGTTGAAGGTAAGAAAAGTGACCCTGCTCATCCGGCAATTATTCCTACAGGGAATAATGCTAAGTTGGAAGGTTATGATTTGAAGATTTATGAGCTTATTGCTAAGAGGTTTATTAGTTGTTTTTGTGATAGTGCTGAATTGGAAAATAAAAGAGTTGAAGTTTTAATTGATAAGTTGAAATTTTTTGCAAAAGGAATGGAAGTTTTGAAATCAGGATGGATGGAAGTTTATCCTGTTAAAATGGAAGAAAAAGAAATTGAAGATATGGATGGTAAGGTTAAAATTAATAAAGTTAAAATTGAAGAGAAGGAAACTAAACCTCCAAAGAGATATAGTCCCGCTTCGATTTTAAGTGAGTTGGAGAAAAGGAATTTGGGCACTAAGGCAACTCGTGCGAACATTCTGGAGACCTTGTATAATCGTAATTATATTAAGGATAAATCAATAAAAGCTACTGGTCTTGGAATTAATTTAATCAAGAGCTTGAAGAAGAATTCTCCTGTTATTATTGATCAAGAGTTGACTAGAGAGATTGAGAAAGACATGGATGTTATTAGAAGTAGTAAGAAGGATTTGCAGGAAAAAAAGAGGAAGATTATTGCTAAAGCTGAAAAAGCTTTGACTAAGATTTCGGAGGATTTTAAGAAAAAAGAATTGAAGATTGGTAAGGATTTGGTTAAAGCTAATGAGGCCATGTTTGAAGAAGAGAGAGAGAATAATAAACTGGGGTTACAATGTCCTTCATGTAAGAAAGGAGAATTGACTGTTAAGTTCACTCCAAGGTTTAGGAGTTATTTTGTGGCTTGTACTGCTTATCCTGATTGCAGGCAGACTTTTTCCTTGCCTAAGGGTTTGATAAAGAATGAAGTTAAAAAGAAGTGTGAGGATTGCGATTGGCCTTTGGTTCTTAGAATTTTAGCTGGTAAGAGACCTTGGCAGTTATGTTTTAATCCTAATTGTCCTTCTAAAAGGCCAATGGATATTGATGGTAATGATAAGAAGCCAGAGGAAAGGTATGTTGGGCAACAAACTTCAATTACTAGAAAGAAGATTGCAGATGTGGAGAAGGTTGAGGGATAAATGAATGATGAAAATATCGATATCTATAAAATTATAAATCTTTGGGCAAGTTAGTGTGGTGTGTAGAAATGAAATATATGTATAACATGAATTAATTATATATAAATCTTTTTAGAAATAAATACTAAATCTCTGAGTTAATTAGTGTAATTAGTAATGAATCTGAAACAATAATAGTAGGTATTAATCATATATAAATCTTTTGTTAATTATAATTAATATGTGGACTGTCCGAGAATTGAACCCTGGATTTAGATGTTTCAGATCCACGTGTTACCACTACACCAACAGCCCACATAAATGTAATAGATTATTGAGATTTATAAAATTGTTGGAGGTTGAGGATTAAAGCCAACCCCTTTTCCTAATACCTTCATCCAAGATTTCAAAATTAAGCTCTTTGTTTGGCATTGATCTATGTTTTTTAATAATGGCTTTCTTTTTGTTTTTATTATTTTGGAGTTCAATTATGCATTTGCTCCAATACTTAAGTAAATCTCCTCCAACTACATTAACTTCTGCCTGCTTTCCAGATAACCATTCTTCTTCTGATAAAAATTCATTATAAACTTGACTTGTTATTAATACTGGAATGTTTCTTTTTCTGGCTATTTCATTAAGAGCTTTCATTTGATTTGCTAGGTCTGAGTTAACTCTTTGAACATGATCTATTCCTAGTTTTCTTGCTTCTGCAAGTTCTAATCTATAAAGCATGGTTATACTATCAACAATAATCAAACCAATATTTTTGGATAATTTTAATTCTTTAAGTAATTTAGAAAAAGAATTTTTTTGTTCTTGAAAATTAGTTGGTTTTAGGATAACTATGTTTTTTAATATAAATTCTGGAAGCCCTTTTGAAATTTGATTGATTCTATCTAATGAGAAACTTCCTTCCGTATCTATGAATATTATTTTTTTATCTTTCTTAGCTTGATGACATGCAGCCAATATTACAAAATTAGATTTCCCCGATGCTGCTGGTCCATAAAAGAGTGTGATAATCCCAGGTTCATACCCTCCATCTAACCAATTATTTAAATCATAACTTCCTGTCATAATTTTATCTATTTTATATTCAGTTTTAATAGGTTCCATGGAAAAAAATACCAAATATTGGTTATAAGGATTGTTGTAAAATATGATAATGTTTATAAATACCTTTTTTTATTAATTAAGATGAATGAAGAGATTAAAAGAGAAAAAGATAATGATGAATTAGGGGGAGATGAAGATTTAGAGGGAGAGGATGTTTTAGAAGAGAAAGAAAAAGAGGATGAGGAATCTGATTCTGAACTAGAAGAATTATCTGTTAGTCCAAAGATAAGTCCAAGTACAAATCCAGGCCATGTTGGAAATCCTGGAAATGCAGATGATGATATAATAACTATTTCAAAAGAAAAATTGTGGAGATATAGTACTCTTATTTTAGTTGTTGTAATAATTGTTGGGGCTTATTTTATGTTTAAAGGTGGAGGGGTGACAGGTAATGTTCTAGGTAACCCATCTGTACCACAGCCTCCTGTTGGTGGAAAAGTTCAAGTAAGTGCTGATGACGATTCATTTAAAGGAGATAAAGATGCTCCTGTTACGATAATAGAGTTTACTGATTATGAATGTCCGTTTTGTAAAAAGTTTTATACACAAACATTAGGTCAAATTGAGAAAGAGTACATTGATACAGGAAAGGTAAAATATGTTGTTAGAGATTTTCCGTTAGGCTTTCATCCTAATGCCCAGAAGGCTGCTGAAGCTGCTGAGTGTGCCGGAGAGCAAGGCGGGAATGATGGATATTTTAAAATGCATGATAAATTATTTGATAATGGAGTAAAGGGAGGAGTTTCAAGCTTTAAACAATTTGCAGGACAAATAGGATTAGATACGGGAAAGTTTAATACTTGTTTAGATTCTGACAAGATGGCAAGTGAGGTTCAGAAAGATATGAAAGAAGGTCAGAGTTATGGTGTGCAAGGAACTCCAGCATTTTTTGTTAATGGTAAGTTGATTTCTGGTGCTCAGCCTTTTAGTGCTTTCAAGCAAGCAATTGATGCCGAGTTGTAAAGGTAGGAAAGTTTTTATATTAATAGTTGTTTTTATTCTAAGAGGAGGTAAGAGAAAATGAAATGGTCACCGATTTTGCATGGAATATCTGCTGTTGCAGGAGTTGTAGGGTTGCTAGCTATTTTTGGAGCATGGATGGCGACTGCAAATGGAAGTTTTTTGGGGATGAGTGAACAGCATTTATTTAACGATGCTATTAGCCTCTTGTTAGCTTCAGTTGCTTTTGGGATAGGAACTTTAATTCATCTAAAGGAAGAGAGGAAATAGTTTGAAGGTTTAAAATGAGGGGAAGGTTAGAAAAAATAAAAAAGGCAGTAAGTGGAAGGTATTTAATTTATTTTTTAGTATTTACTGGTTTGTTTATAGGCTTAAATATTTATTTTAATAAATTAGATGTAACTCTTCCTCCAATGTTATCTAGTAATCCTAAACTAGGAGTTCCAGTTTTGTTGTTTATTGTTTTGGTTGCAGTATTAGTGGCCTTAAATATTAATTTAATGATTTTCAAATTTAAGGAAGTTAGAGGATTGAGTAAGAAGGGAAGTGGCCTGACTACATTAGGTATTTTTGGTGGTTTGCTTGGGGGAGCATGTCCTGGTTGTATTGTTGGATTGTTTCCAGCTTTTTTAGGTTTATTTGGAATTTCAGCTACTTTAGCTATGTTGCCTTTTTATGGCATGGAGATTCAAGCAGCTTCTGCAGTTTTGTTGACTATAAGTGCTTTTTATTTAACTAAAGGTAATAAAGTATGTGAAGATGGGGTTTGTAAGATTGATTAAAAATTATTAGGATTTTTTAAGTAGGAAAGTTTAAATAAAATTAATAATAGGATTCATTATGTCAGACATAAAAAATCAAAGATTTTTTAGCCTGTTATTTTCAGAAATGTGAAAAGAAAATGCCAGAGAAATGTAATATTTGTAATAGAGAATTTAATAGTGAACAAGGATTAAATAATCATAGAAGAGATAAACACGGAATAACAATTAAGAATGAATATGGAAGTGAAAGAGATTGGACAAGATTGTTTATTTATGTGGGTGTGTTTTTATTAGTTGCATTTTTAATCTTTAAATTTTGGCCTGGTTCTGGAAAAGGTATTGGTAGTTTGGTTGGTTTAGATTGTAAGACTGCTCCTGCAGAAGAACTTTTTATTAATAGTCATACGGGGGCCAAATCTCATGATCATGCTAATTTGGAAATTGTTATTGATGGTAAGAAGGAATTTATTCCTGCTAATGTTGGGGTTGAAGCAGGTAAGATGAGGCCTGTTCATACTCATGATGGAGGTGGTAAGTTACATATTGAAGGACCTTGTATTAGAGATTTTGTATTAGGAGATTTTTTTAAGATATGGGGTAAGGAATTTAATTCTCAGTGTATTTTTGAGAATTGCGCTAATGAAGGAGGATTGAAGGTAATTGTTAATGGCAAGGAGAATTCTGATTTTGAAAATTTAGTTTTAAGAGATGGTCAGAAGATAAGGGTTGAATATGTAAGGCATAGATAATATAGTAATAAAATATGAAAGAATTATTTAGTATTATTTTGCTTTCTTAAACTCGCCTTTATATTTTGTTAAATCTTTTTGAATTTTAGAAATAGCATCTTGAAGTGCTTTTTTGGCTGTTTTACCTTCTGTTTTTATTTTTAGTATTAGAGGTTTAGAGTAATGTTCTTTTTTCCAAGCTCCAAGCTTGACAGCAGGATCTTTATTTAAATATGACCTGATTATTTCTACAATTGTTTGATTATCAATAGTAATTTCCAAATCGTTTTTTTCTTCCTTTAAAATATTAAGTTCCATTTTAGATTATATAAGAATTAGAGAAAAAAGGGTTTAAAAATCTTTAGGATTTTTAACTCATTCAAAAACTTTGTTTTTGAAGATTTTAAAAAGTTGTTGTTTTGTTATCTGAAACGATAGTTTTAAAAATGGTATTTAATGAGAAGTTTTATGGATAAAGAAGAAGATAAAGGAATTGACCGATCGCTATTAGATGGGTCTGGTCTTGAAGATCCTGATGATAGTGGAATAAATTTAGAAGGGGAAGGTGCTAGTTTAGATAAAAGGGTTAGCAGCAGCCTTTATGGAAGGGAAGATGTTGGTGATGATAGTCTTGCTGCTTCTGTTGAATCAGAAGTTAGTATGGGAGATACTCAGGTTGCCTTACCAAGGGATTTACCAAGACGAAGACTGAGGAGAAGACCAATGAGAGTACGGAGAAAAAATATAATTAGAGAAGCAAACTTGAGTTTTAGAGGCCCTAAAAGAGGAAATATTGAAGATAGAGTTAGTAGTTTTATGAAAAAAGTTGTGTTTAATGATGATAATTTTGATTATGGTGGGTTGGATAAGCTAGGAAAAATTATTGATTATTTTGCCCGTCAGTCTGAGAGTGTTGATGGAAATGCTAAACAAACTTTGGAAAGTGTCAGGACTATACTTTTGCACTTGAATGATTATTTGACTGGAGAAAGAAATGGAAGTTTTAAACAATATTTATTTGGTGAAGATGGCAAGTTGACTCAGAGAAGGTTAAGTGATATGAAAGTGGTTACTAAGGGACTTAGTGAATATAAGGGAAGAATAAAAAGCGGAAAGAATTATGTTTTTTCAAATGGAGATGGAGATGGTGAGAATTTTAATGTATTTAATGTGTCTTATAGTAGTCATGAATCTGGGAAATCTTTAGTTAATATTAATGATGATAATTCTAAAGGAATGTATACTGATCATGGTAAATTATATTGGGGAAGTCTTGATCAGATGTTTGATGGAGTTAATACAAGGAAAACAGTTACACATCATATGAAAAAATCAGTTAGTAATTCAATTGTGAGAAGAGATGCTGAAAGAGTTAGTGGCTATGATTGGAAGAAGAAAAGGAATATGGTTTATGCATGGTTTAAGAGATAATTAAAGCAACTCTTCATCAAACTCTTTAATACTATCAGAGCTTGATTTTTTATTATCTTTATTTTCTTCATCAATTAATTCTACTCCTCCAAGAAAATTGTTAATATCTTTGGATTCCTCATTTCTTTGTTTTTCTAATTCCTGTTTTCTTTCTTCAATTATTTTTTGTCTTTGTTGTTCTGTTTTTTGTCTTTCAAGAATTTCTTGTTTTTTTCTTTCTTCCATTTTAATCCTATCTCTTTCACGTAAGGCAAGTAAGATTTTCTGTCTTTCTTCAATTTTTTTCTGTTCTTCTATCATTTCTTGTTTGGTTACATCAGATCTTTTTTTATGAAGATTTTTTAAGTCTCCTATTGTTACTTTTTCTTTGTCAATCTTTTTTAAATCTATATCATCTATATCTTCTAATGGTTGTAGTTGTTCTGATTCTTTAGATTCTTCATCTTCTGTTTTTTCTTTAAATACCATTTCTTCTTCAGGTATAATTTCAATTTCTTGACCTTCTTCATCTAGTAAAATAGGTTCTTGTTCTTGAATTGTAATATGTTCAGGTATCTTTCTTAATTTAATCTGAAAAAATTGCTCCAATTTGTTAATAAGAGTTTCAGTATTTTCTGGAAGTTCGGATTTTTCTATCATTTGTATAACTAGCTCTGATTCTCCTAATGATTCAGCAAGTTGTTGATGGGAAAGTCCTTTCCTTCTTCTATTTTTCATAATTTCCCAATGAAAATGTTCAATTAGGTTTAAACTCTTTTTTTCTGGAAATTCTAATTCTGGATTATTATCAAGTTCCTTTAGTTTATCTTCTTGAAAAAAAGTTTCCTGTTTTTCAGGCTCTTTTATTCCTGAAATCTGCCTCATTCTGTCAGAAACTGACAAAGTTTCAGATTCTTTTAACTGACTTGCGTTAGGCTTTTTTATTAGGGGTATATTTTCAATAATAGAACATCTTTCACATAAATTAGCCATTCTACCTTGATATATGGCATCAAAAATTCTTACCTCATTTCCATGAACTCCACAGACATTACATGTTACCATTTTAATATTTAGAAAAACAAATGCTTTTTATTCTTATTTGTTTTTGGAAATATATGTTTTGGATTATAACCATATTATAGATTCATCTTTTAAATTTAAATATTTCTCTATATCCTTAATGTTTTTAGGATTAAAGATTTTTTTGTTTTCATTTATTATAATTGTAGGAGATTTTTCAATATCATATTTGTCTTTTAGTTTTTCAATTATATTAGATTCAATATTTATGTCAAATGAATATATAACTAAATTTTTGTTTTTCCTATAGATTACATCTAATAATCTTCCAGTTTCCTCGCTTTTTTCTAAGTTATTTTTATTATTTGAATAGAAAAATAAAATAGTTGATATATTTAAGCTACATTTTTCGTTTAGTTTGTTTACAAAGTCAAGATGTTCTAATTCAATTATGGTGTAAAATTTTTTCCTAAATAGAACTTTTTTATTTTTTTTACCTAATTTTTTTTCTAGATCGCTAATGATTAATCCTTGATAACTTAAACCTTCAGATATTTTTTGGAGAGATCCTGTTGCACATATGTCTTCACCAAAAAAAGAATAATCTAATTTGTCATTAAATATTTGGTATGATATTTCATTCTGGAAGTTTGATATTCTTTGAAATTGCAAGTAAGAGATTGAAGTAGTTAATGCAAAAGCAGATATGAAGATTAAGGTTCCTATTATGAACGCAAGAACGTATCTTTTTTTACTCTGAACCGGTCTTCTTGAGTTTTGGTTCCCTTTTTTCATTTTTAAGGATGAGAATAAGTGTTTATATAGATTTATTAGCTCCAAGATACATTTTTATTGAATATAACATAAAAAACTGAGACTATCCACCAAAATCCAAAGAGAATTGGGAATAATATAAAAAATAAAGGGAAATTTATAAGGAGATTTGAAATCTTGCCTATTCTTTTTGAAGCATAATTTAGATAGATTCCTGTAACTATAAAGAAAATAAGTAAAAAAATGATTATATTGTTTGATGCCAGTTTAAAAAATAATCTTTCAAAAAAATAAAAGTTAATATCAAGGAAGCTTCCAAAATCAAAATTAATGCTTTTGTAAAAAAGGATTTCCTTGTATATGCTTGAACTGATATCATATAAAAAATAAGTAGTTACGGAAATGGCGAATAAAATGCTAATCCAGGCAATAGGCAGAATGAAGATTCCCAAATCACCGTATTCTCTACTGAAAAGTTTTTTGTAATTCCATGTGTTTTTCATTAATCCAATATACCACCTTTTTCTTTGTTTTAATAAAGGAGAGTGTTTGGAAGGGGGGCGAGTATAGGCAGGGGCGTCATCAGCATTTTCGACTTTATAGTTATAGTATTGTATTCTTAATGCCATTTCTAAATCTTCTGTAAGATTGTCTTCATCATATCCTCCATATTTTTCAAAAAATGACTTTCTATACCCTGAGAAAGCTCCAGGAGCTATATGTACAGCGTTTAAAGCTGCAAAAGTTTTTCTTAAGAAAATCCCTGTTACATATTCTATATGCTGAATTCTTTCAAGAAGATTTTTTGGAGGATGAGTTACTATAGATGGAGTTATAGACATTACCTCAGGGTCTTTGAAGTATTTTGCCATTTTTTTTAAATTTGATTTTGGCACTTCTGTGTCAGCATCCATTGTAAAAATTATTTCATATTTGGCTTTTTTTATTCCTAAGTTTAAAGCAGCTCCTTTACCTTGATTTTTAGCTTGCTTGAAGACTCTAACTCCTTTTTTCTTATATTTGTTTGCAATAGATAGAGTTTTATCTTTGCTTCCGTCGTCAATTACTATAACTTCAAATTTTTTTGGATAATCTGAAGCCAATATAGAATCTAAAGTAGAGGCAATTGTCTCTTCTTCATTAAATGCTGGAATTATTACAGATATATTTGGAAGCTCTTTATCCTTGAAAAAGATTCTTGGTTTTTTCTTATCATCAATAAATGTAAGAATAAAGAAAGTTATTGAGATTAATCCAATATATATAGATGAATAAATGATAAAAGTTATTACTTGCATTTTAAGATCCTGTTTTTGCTTCTTTTTTAGTCAGTTTCTTCAGAATCTTTTGGTTTATTAGGATTATCGTTTTCAAGTTCCATAATTCCTTTCTCATTCTTCTGCAAGTGGAAGTAGTCAAAAAAGTCATCGCTTAACTTTAATTCTTTAGTGTGGCCAAGTTTTTTTGCTTGAACTAACCCTATTTCAATGAAATGTTTTACATGCTCATACGCTTTATTTCCTCTTATCTTTATTATGATGGATTGTTTTACTGGCTGTTTATAAGCAATAACAGCTAAAGTTTCTTGTTCAGCTTTTGTAAATTCAGAAGTGCCAGTAGCTAATTTGTTGACCATATGCACATGTTCTTGTCTTACATCCATTTTCCACAGGTTTTCCTTACTTATTATTTCTATTGCAGAGTCCTCTTTGTTGTATTTTTTAGCTAATTTCTCCATTAGTTCTTTTAGCATTAAAGGATTTACATCAGTAAGAAGTACTAGTTCTTTGAGTGAAAGATATCTAGCTGAAAGGAAGAGAGCGGCCTCTATTTTTTTCATATTTTCAATCTCTTTTGATTCATCAAGCTCTTTTACAGTTTGCGAAGTGATTGCAGGTTGATTAGTTTCCATATAATAATGAAAGAAAAGGTGATTTAAAAATTTGTGCCTTATCCTAATAATCTTTATAAAACTCTTTTCTATTTATGATTGATGACAATAAAGGCAGTAATATTTGATTTAGATGATACATTATATGATGGTGATAATTTAACTGAATTTGCCTTAAGACAAGCTGTTCAAGCAATGATTGACAATGGTTTGAATTGCAATTTAGAACAGGGAATTGAGAGGATAAAAGAAATAATAAATGAAGATCCCATTAAAGATAAGTTTGCAGAATTAGCAAGATCATTTAATCAAGAAGATATTGATATTATCAATGAAGGCAAGAATAAATATTTTAATTCTGATTTTGATGAATTAAAGATTTATCCTGATACAAAAGAAGTTTTAGAGAAATTGAAGGGAAATTACAAACTAGTTTTGATTACTCAAGGGGCAGTTGAACAACAAAATAGGAAGATTGATGTTTTAGGAATTAGAGATTATTTTGATTTTGTTTTTATATCTGATATAGGTAAGAAAAGAGAGGACTTTGAGCAAGTTTTGAAAATTTTAGGGTTGAATGAGGATGAGATTTTAGTTGTTGGAGATAGAATAGAAACAGAGATTAAAATTGGTAACGAACTTGGTATGAGTACTATTAGATTATTGAAAGGAAAGTATAAATTTTTAGAGCCAAAATCTGAAGACGAGAAATCTGATTTTGAGATTGAAAGTTTGAATGAGATTTATAATGTTATTATTAATCTTAATAACTCTGAAAATGGTAAGGATGATGGGAATGATTTGAGAAAAAAACTTAAAATTGTTGCTATTGGTGGAGGAACTGGTTTGCCAACAATTGTGGAAGGATTGAGAAAGTATACGGATGATTTGACTATGATTGTTACAGTAACAGATTCTGGAAGAAGTTCTGGAATGTTAAGGAAAGAGTTAGATGTTTTGCCTCCAGGGGATATAAGGAATTGTTTGATAGCTTTGTCAAATTCTGATAAATTAATGAAGGACTTGTTTCAGTATAGATTTGATAATGGTAGTTTAGAGGGCCATAATTTTGGTAATCTATTTATTGCTGCTTTAACTAAGTTAACTGGAAGTTTTGAACTTGCAGTTGAGAAAGCTAGTAGGATTTTAAAGCTAAAAGGCAAGGTGCTTCCTAGTACATTTGATGATGTTAATCTTTGTGCAGAATTGGAAGATGGCAAGATAATTGAGGAAGAAGATAATATTATTGATAGACATAATGATAATGTTTATCTAAGAAGCAAGATTAAAAAAGTTTTTTTAAGACCTTCGGCTTGCGCGAATGAGAAAGCTTTAACTGCTCTCAGCAAGGCTGATTTGATTGTTTTATGTCCTGGTAGTTTATTTACTAGCGTTATTCCAAATTTATTAGTTGATGGAATGTTAGAAGCAATTAATGAGTCAAAAGCTAAGAAAGTTTATGTTTGCAATATAATGACGCAAGTTTCCCAGACTTATGATTATAAAGCAAGTAATCATGTTGGGAAGATTTTGGATTATTTAGATGGCGAGTTGGATTTTGTTATTTTAAATAATGAAAATCCTGGTCAGGATTTGTTGGATTCTTATGCTAATGAAAATGCTTATTTGGTTGAAAATGATATTGAGGAAGTTAAGAAATTAGGAATTAATGTTATTGAGGGAAATTTTTTAGATGATGTTGGAGAGAAAAAATTATTATGGGAGAAAAAGGATTTATTGAGACATAATCCTGATAAGATTGCTGAGGTTTTGGTGGGGTTGGTTGGTGATTGATTTTAATTTTAATGTATAAATATTTATAAACTAGATTGGAATATTTTTTTAGATGAAAGAATTGGTTTATGGCATGGATATAAATTGTTATAGGCTAAGAGCAGCCCATGTTAATTTAGATAATGGAAAATTGGAGGGAGATATCCTTGAAATTTATTTTAATAATAAAAATTATGAAGAAGTATTAAATTCTATTTCAAATATTATTCCAAGAGGAAGCAAAATTGGAATTAGCATTCCAGGAGTAATTGATAAAAATAAACTGGAAGTAAAATTAAGTATTAACTCCCGATTAGGAGAGAATGTAACCTTGCCAAGAGACTTGCAAGAAGGAGGCTATTTGGTTAAGATGAGCAATGATGTGGTTTCAGAGGCTCATGCTGAAAATGCTTTTGGAATTGGCAATAAGGATTTTGCATTGGCAACTTATTCAACAGGGTTCAATGCCGTTCCAGTTTTAAAAGGAAATGTCCATTTCAAACCAGAATTTGGTCATCAGAGTTATGATAATTTTAGCAAATTTATTTGCGGCTGCGGGATAAAAGGGTGTTTAGAAGTTTTTGTTAGTGGAAGTGGGGCGGGAAAGATGGCTCAAGATTATTTTAATAAGAATAATACAAATAATATTATAATAAAATATGGTCTGGATGATTTTAATAAAAGGGAGGGAACTTCTCATGATTACAATGATTTAGCTGATTATGAAATCCGTTCTAAAATAATTGATTCTGTTGAAGGTAGGCATATATACATGGCGTATGATAAAAATCCCCATGATGATCCTCAAAGATTTATTAGAAATCTTCAATTAAAAGCCATCACTGAATCACTGAACAGGATTGCTGTTGTCTATAATCCTTTAGATTCTATTGTATTAAAGGGAGGATTGACTGATGAATCTGATGAAAGCAAGTCTTGGAAGAATTTATTCAAACCTGCCATAAAGGCTTTTCATGATATGAGGTTAAGAGATTATAGTTGCAATCCAGATATTTATAGAACTAAAATAAAAGAAATAGGGATTGTTGGCGGAGCTGTTAATTGGAAAAAATTTATTCAATCTTAAACCTTAAAACCTTCAAAATCTCTGATTTTGTAGGGACTAAGATTCATATTTTAAATCTTAGGATCGCTCCAATACCACTTAAATTGTAGAATTGCACGCCTTCTTCTGTATCGACTGAAATAAGTTCAATCTTTACGTCTGTTGCTTCAGCTTTTTTCTCAAAATTGACAAGTTCAGATTTTTTTAGTTTTTTGGATAAGAATAAAATATCAACAGCTCCATAATCAAGAGCTTTTTCAACAGCTGCTTTTTTGTAAGCTGTTTTATCTGGGAATTTTCAAAGCATGTTAAAGAATTTTTCTAAAACTTTTTTTTCTTTAATAATCTCTTGTTCAGCTAAAACATCTTGAGAGCCTTCAACTAATAGTTCTAGTCCATGTTCATCTGCATAACCAATGTCTTTAGTGGCTAGAATTTGATTTTGCAATCTGGTTGGTAAGTTACCTTCTTTAATGAAATCTTCTTTTGTTGGGCCTGGACCTCCAACTAAAATCCCTTTTAGGTCTTTTAAATCAGTAAACTCTTTTTTTGCGAGATCTGCAATTTTTCTGAAATATTCCTTTGCCAAACCTGCTCTTATTCTAACAAATCGTTGAGCTGATTGTCCGCCTTTATGTGTTTTTCCAGGAATATAAGATTTTAAATTATTTAGAACTTTTATCTTTTTTCCTATTAAAAGTCCAAGAGTTGCTTCATTTAGCTCAATAACTATTAAACCATAGACTTCTTTTTCTTCCATCATTTCTTCTAAAGGATCTAAAACAAAAGTTTGGTCACATCTGTATAATCTGGCATTAAGTTCTTCAGGAGGTTCGAAAGCTTCTGTTATAAGTTCATTTTTTCCTTCTGTTTCAGAAACATTTCCTGCAAATAAAGCAACTCCGTTTGGTGGAGTTAATTTCATGCCTTTTGTTATTCTGATTAAAGACTCTAATGCTTCTTTAACATTTTTTCTTGTTGCAGTTGATTTTATATTGGCTGAAGTAGATTTTTCTGATTCTAATTGCTTAGTTATAAGGTTTATGTCAAACCCAGTTGGTACTAAGACTGTTATAAGCTCTGTATGCCGAGCTTTATAATTTCTCATCCTATCTAGGAAATCTTCAAGTTTTATTTTTTCTTTTTCTGTTAGTGTCATATAAAAATTAGTGTAATGGGATTTTTAATTGTTTTTATTATACAAACTCTACCTTAAATTTTCCTTCCTTTATTTCTTTAGCACCGCTAACATCTTTTAAATCTTCTAACATGTTTTTAATTTTATCATAATCTTTTTTTGGAATTGTTAATAAGATTTCTGAATTCATAGGTTTTTTGGAGTTTGATTTTCTTTGCCTGATTTTGCTTAAGATACTTAAAAATAAGTCAAGTTCATCTGTTTTTCCCTTAGTTTTAATTGAATCAGGCCATTTTGTTAAGTGGATGCTGGATGTTTTTTCATTCTTTTTGAAATATGTTTGATATATTTCTTCTGTAATGAATGGAGTTATTGGGGCCATAAGTTTTAAGATTGTTGATAATGAATAGTATAAAGTGTATTGTGCAGATGATTTTCCAGGTTTATTGTTATAAATTCTTTTTTTAACAATTTCTAAATAGTTATCGCAGAACATGTTCCAAAAGAATTTTTCTGTTTCTAATTTAGCCTTTGAATATTCATAATTTTCAAAGTTATTAGTGCAGATTTCAATTAGTTCATTAAGTTTTGCTAGGAATAATTTATCTATTGGTTGTAGTTTTGTTGGCTTCTTATTGTTATAATCTTTCAAATTCATGAAAACAAAATTTGTTGCGTTCCATAGTTTTGTTATGAATTTTTTCCCAGTTACAAGGTCTTTTTCCTGATAATCTGTATCTTCTCCTAGTTTTGAACTAGCTGCCCAGAATCTTAGGGCATCTGATCCATATTCTTTAAAAACATCTTGAGGATTAATAACATTTCCTTTACTTTTGCTCATTTTTTCTTTTTTAAGTGTTATCATACCAGAAATTCTAATATCTTCCCATGGAATAGTATGTTCATGATACAAAGATTTGACTATGGTGTAAAATGCCCACGTTCTTATTATGTCATGACCTTGAGGTCTTAGTGAATAAGGCATTGTAATTTTATTGTTTACTAAGCTTGAAGCTATTTGTGTGGATAGTGAACTTGTCATCCATGTATCTAGGACTTTTTCTTCTGGGATGGCTGGTTGATGACAATTAGGGCATGTTTTTTTTATTTCTAAAGGGTCAATTGGTAGTTCAGATTCTTTTGGGAGGATTATAAGATTGCAGGTTTGACATTCCCAAATAGGAATTGGAATTCCAAAATGCCTTTCTCTTGATATACTCCAATCCCATTCTAATCCTTTAACCCAATTTTCATATCTTTTGAACATATATTTAGGATGCCAGTCAACTTTCTTTCCTTGGTTAATTAATTGCTGTTTTTTATCTAGAATTTTTATAAACCATTGTTCTGTTGGAAGAAATTCTATCTCGGTTCCACATTTGTCATGAACATTAACAATGTGAGATATTGATTTTGTTGTTGTTATTAGATTGGCTTTTTTCAAATCTTCAAAGATTTTTTTTCTAGCATCTTTGATTTTTAAATTTTTATAAGTTCCTGCATTTATTATTCCTTTTTTGTTTAAAATAAGTTTAGGCTCTAATTTATGCCTGTTAATAGCATCTACATCATATTTGTCTCCATAAGAACAAACCATTAAAACTCCTGTTCCTTTTTCTATTTCTGCTGATTTATCTGCAATTATCGGAACTTTATAGTTAAATAAAGGTACAATAGCTTGTTTTCCTATTAGATTTTTGTATCTTTTATCATTAGGATGAACAAAAACTGCTACACAAGCTCCTAATAGTTCTGGTCTTGTTGTTGCTATGAGGAGGTCTTTATTATTTGCTTTGAATTTTAAGGTTGAGAATAAGCTAGGTATTTCTTTATCTTCTAATTCTGCCTGAGCGATAGAAGTTTGACATTCAGGACACCAAATTGTAGGAAATTCTTTCTTGTAAGCCAGTTTTTTCTTGTATAGATCAAGGAAAGATTTTTGAGATATTTTTCTGCTGTTTTTATCAATAGTTGAGTAATAAATATCATAATCACATGATATTCCAAGGATTTTCCAGTCTTCTATAAAACCTGGTAGGATTTCTTTAAGAGTTTTTAAACATAATTTGATGAATTCTGCTCTTGACATTTCTTTACTTTTAACTTTTTTAAGTTTTTCAATTAATCTTTCAGTTGGCAATCCATTATCATCTGTTCCAAAAGGATAGAATGTATTGCCAGTCATCCTTCTATATCTAGCTGTAAAATCTTGCTGTGAATAAGAAAAAGCATGTCCTATATGCATTTTACCACTTACAGTTGGAGGAGGAGTATCTATAGAGTAAGCTTTTCCTCTTTTAATATCAAATTTATAAGTTTTATTAGTTTCCCAGAATTTTCTTATTTTTTCTTCTGTTTTTTGGATATCATAACGGTTTGCCATAATATAATGTTAATCGTAGGAAGGTTTAAATATCTTTATTTTTTAACTTTTGTATTATGGCACAACAAGCAATGCAAATGCCTTCAAGTTTTGGAGGATTAATGAGGTATGGAGAAGAGTATAAAAGTAGATTTAGATTAAGTCCTGTGCAAGTAGTTATATTCATAGTTCTAATAATAACTTTTGTAGCTTCGATGAAAATTTTCTTTCCAATTGGAGGATAAAAGATAATAAAAAATGTTTCCTGGTATGAATCCTAAAAAAATGCAGGCTGTGATGAAGCAAATGGGTATAGCTCAGGAAGAAATTGATGCTGATAGGGTTATTATTGAAAAAGATGGTCAGAAGAAAGTTGTTATAGAGAATCCTAGTGTTATTAAGATAAAGATGCAAGGTCAGGAGAATTTTCAGATTTCTGGAGATGTTAGGGAAGTAGGAGTAGAAGATGGCGAGGAAGCCGAAAGTGAGGTAGATAATATTGATGAGGATGTTAAGACAATAATGGAAAAGTGTAATTGTATAGAAGAAGAGGCTAAAATGGCTTTAGAGAAGGCTAATGGTGATTTGACTGAGGC